>Ga0129310_1000151_pt1 | contig 97397 bp, 105 predicted proteins | sample Go1ome_2_FD_94433 | JGI IMG/M metagenome (GOLD analysis project Ga0129310, IMG submission 94433) | Western lowland gorrila individual fecal microbial communities from Wisconsin, USA - Go1022A metagenome | ecosystem: Host-associated > Mammals > Digestive system > Large intestine > Fecal | place... | reverse complement strand
TTTTAAGGGCAGCTGAGAATGTGGTGCAGCAGGCAGACTTTTCAGTGCGCCTTCCGGGCGCAAGCAGGTAACAGCCCCTTATAGGGGCAGAACAAGCCACCGGCTAAGCCGGTGGTCTTGACTCTAAAGGAGAAATCGTACCCATTCAACGATATTTAAAAATTCCATCCTTTATGAACCTGTATTCTAGTTAGCAGATGTATCCTTATATAAGAGTACCTGACCGGTATGGGATTTGAAATGATTCATATGAATGGGGAGGAATTTGGATATGAAGCGTATTGGTGTGATGTTGGGGGTATCCATACTCATAATATCAATTTCGGCTTGCAGCAGTCCGTCTGTCACCTCAGAAGATACATGGGTGAATCTGAGCGGAGAACTTAAGTCAGTAAGGGGGATGTACAGATTGTATATATTAACTCAGAACATGAAGAACTCATAATCTCCAACAACATCGGGGAACAGGGCGGAAACATAAGTATTGATACCAGCCTGCGCTTTGAAAAAGGAGAGGGGAGCCTTGTGTTCAGAGGCTATGATGCAAAATTTAAGTTTGATCTGCTGTTTACAAATATAGACAGGGATGACAACTGCATTGTGCTGAATACGGATCTTGGCAGCAAAACAAAAGTAAGAGTATGGGTCAATGCAAAGGTGTCCAGCGTGGACGATAAAAGCAGCCTGTCTTTTAGCGGCTTTAATCTGGGTTACAAAACACCGGACGGAGAGAATGTGGCTGCGGTCAGATATGAAACAAATATATAAATCATTGGGTGGCACAATTGTCAGATTTTCGCCTGAATAGAAGATAGTACTGGAAATGTGGTGGATTATGTTAAGCCAGATTCAGAAGCCTATATTGACGACAAATAAAAATTGTCTTCAATTGTCTTCAAAAATCTAGGTGGTATAAAATAAAAAAAGTGCTAAAAACCTTGTAATATCAAGGGTTCCAGCACACTTTAACCAGTGGAGACAACAGGACTCGAACCTGCGACCCTCTACACGTCAAGCAGATGCTCTCCCAGCTGAGCTATGTCTCCATAGGGCGATTATAACACAGATCGCAGTGAATTGGCAAGACAATCCCTATAAAAAGGGAGGAGCCGGTCAGAATCTCTTCTGCCGGCTGAGTATTATGAAAAAAATCTTATAAGCAATATTTGTTTACAAGACATAGTATATCCGGCAAATATGAGCAATCCATAGACAAAATATGAACGGTTTGTAAGAAGTTTGTGAAGGAAATAAGAGGAAATTCCTAGTCCTTGCTGATTTCTCTCATCTGCTCAGTAACCGGGCGGTAGCCGTCTCCTTTGAGGAGGCCGTTAAAAACCGTATCATAAACAGCAAGTGCCAGGACAATGGCTAAAACAGCAATCAGACATTTGGCAATAAATTTCACACTTGATCCCTCCTCCATGGTAATGATTTTTGTCTGCTCTCATGTATATTTCTACTTTATCATTTTACTGCACATAACACAATAAGAATAACACAGGCCCGGCTTACGGGGGCAATCGCAAAGGCCCGATTACAGGTTGTTTGCAAATGCTTACCTATCCGGTGTGTTTTTGTCTTAGCATGTGTGATTTTTGCGATTTCAATCCCTTTCAAGTTGAGACTTTTAAAAGCATGGTGACGGATCAAAAAGCTGCAGAGGAAGAGAAGTGTGCAAAATAAAAGAAAACCCCGTTCCAGGACGGGGCTTTTATTACAACGGTGTGATACTGGTGGCATATGCCTTACCGTTTAGCGGCTGATAAATCTCCACAATGGCAAAATGCGGCGTAAGACCTGTTTCTTTTGGCTCAGCAATGGTCATGAATCGATAATTGGTTCCATTGACAATCTGTTTTGCCACCGCAATGGGATGATAAAAGTAGTCATCATGGGTTCCAATGGCATTATAAAAAATAAAAGAGTCATAGGTGGTAATGTATGGCTGGTATTCCCATCCTCCGGGCATTGGGATACCTCCCTGGGTGTATTTGGTATTAATATATGTCCTGTGGGGGAATTGGTGCAGATGGGGGACAACAGGATTCATTTTCCAAGAAAATTCAGAAATCATTCCAAGTCCTTATGGGAAGGCGCGCATAGGCCTGTCTTAAGCACCAGAGAAGTATTATATGTTTTCTTAATTTTCCCCTCTGAGCCTTGTACTGGCATCAGAGGGGATGTTTTGTTTAAGCGGCAGATTCAGTATGCTTGGTTTTCCATTTCTTTAGTGCGATATTCATCCAGTTTCCAAACAGTTTAACCGCAATGATTTTTATAATTATTTTTAAAGCTGCGTATCAGCTAAAGGAAACCTGTTTTTTAAAGGCTGTGGTGATGCATCCCGTTCATATACTATGTTTTCCTCATAAGCATTCCCGTTTGACGAACCTTGATCCAGAAGGCGCTTTTGAGCTTCAAGCCGTTCCTGATCCAATATGGACTGATAGTCACTTTCAATGCTGCTTTCATTGTCAGGGTTTGTGCAGAAGCCATTTGAATCAAAATAATATGTGGTATTATTTTCCGTCAAGTCCTCATATCTAATTTCGCCGGTAGGGTTAAGATAATACCAGTTACCATTGACGGTTTTTATCCATCCGGTTCGCATATATCCGTTATCGTTGAAAAGATAGTTCTTTCCGTCAATGTTCTGCCAGGTACTGGTTGGATATCCTCCATCATCATTTTGATACCACCATCCAGTATCATCTTGTTTCCATTCTCCGGCGAAGGCTGTCATTCCCATAGATGCTGACAGAAGAGCAGATGCAATAAATAATAGTACTTTCCTCATGATAAATCCTCCTGGTATTTTTTATAAAAACTTAGGTTTAAACTACTTTTGGAAATCAGGCTTTGTATATTTTTATAGGACGGCTCCGCGTTCTCTTTTTACTTAATGTATCCAATGTGTCCCCCGACTTTTCCAGTCCCTACCTTTAACGAGCAGATTTGGTTAATCCAGAATATTTGGAAGAATTGTTTGAAAAGATCGAAATCCCTGAAAAACATATGTTCTGTCAGAACAACTATATCACCCATCCATATCTATGTCAATGGACCAGGGAGGGAAAATAAATATGGGAGCAGCGTTGAGTGCTGGTGTTTCTGGTTTTATGATCAGCCCTCTTTTTGCTTTGAAGAACATCAAACAATTGTTTGGCGTTTGCTAAGTCATAGGCTGGCTGTATTACTGATCAAAAAAATACAAAATAATATTTCCTTTTTACATCCTTTTTACTATAATACTTAAAGGAAATAACAAAAAGGAGGATGAAAATATATGATTTGTCCTAAATGTAATGGTAAGATGGAAGAAAATCGTATACGGACGCATATGCTTTGGATTGATGCGATCCATCAAATACCGGATGAGGAAAAGCAGTTAGGGCCCACGATCGCCTATGTATGTGATGAGTGCGGTTATATGGAGTTTTACCGGGAAAAGAAATTGGAATAGAAAAGCGGCAGGGATCATTCCCTGCCGTTAGTGTCATCTTCATCTTTTATATATTCCAATACATCACTTACAGAACAATCCAGAAGCCTGCACAGCGTGTTAAGTGTATTGATATTCATGCTGTTTCCGTGTCTGATCGAATGATATGTGGACATTGGAAAACCCATCTTCCCCAATTTGTATGATGTTATGCCTTTTTCTTTCATTGTCCGAAATAACGGCTCGTAGCTTATCATGTCTCGCCTCCCATTTATTAGTATGCTCTATAACTTGTATATTATATTTTGTATATACGTTTTATAAAAGATACTATTAATAATACATACAGCTTATAGTATGCAAGATGCATCCCCCCAAGCGGACAAGGGTACTAAATGATGAGATCAATCAGATATCAGTGGCCGGAGTTTCGTTTTCGTGTGATACTTCGTGTGATATAAATGCATATTTTCATACCGATAAAAGGATAATGTAACATTTCTGGATATTAAAAAACCCACGCTATTACGTTGCTTTTCGCAATCACGTGGGTTTTGAACAAATGGAGACAACGGGATTCGAACCCGCGGTCTCTGCGTTGCGAACGCAGCGCTCTCCCAGCTGAGCTATGTCCCCATAAATCACATTATAGCACAAATGGAAAAAATTACAATCCCATGATGGACTGGAACCTAAAATTTTGAATCATACTATCAGTGAGATGAAATACCCAGTAGAATCTGGAGAAAGGAAAAATCCAATTATTGTCTGAGATAATTGGATTATACGTAATAATATGGACCAAGAGAGAGAAGAAAAACTGGCACAAAAAAAATCCAATGAAATGTTTAACAGTATAACGGAAAAACAAAAGCCGGAGAATCAGAATCAGACCCACAATTCCCGTAGGGAAGGCATGGGACCGAACACAAAGCGGAAGCCTAGTTGAGCCCCCTGCATCCCTAGCCCCTGCATCCCTAGCCCCTGCAACCTAAGCCCCTGCAACCTAAGCCCCTGCAACTTAATCTTCCCAATTACCAAGTCTTACCCCAAAAAACGCGTGTCTGAACAGTAAGTCCGGATTCATCCCCGCGTTTTTAATCTTCAACCCCATTAAACAGTTGTAATTGCACGAATAATCCACTTATCCACAATAATGTGGAAAAGATTGTGGATAAAATGTTATTATCTGAAAAAATATTAGTTTATCCACATTTGTACAAAAAAAGGACAGAACCTTGCGGCCATAAGCCAAGGTCCTGTCCCTTTTCCTGATTTACTAAGCCTTGTTTACAAAAGACTCACAGTCTGTACATTCCTTTACGGTTGGGTTAGCCTCGTGTGTGCCTACCTTGATTACGTTCAGTGTACAGTAATTCTCATCCTGCGCGTGATGGGTGCAGTTCTTGATGGAACATTGAATGCTTTCGTTCTTGCCATTGACCTTCATGGAAAAACCTCCTTTAAAAAAGTATTTGATTACCTGCTTATTATCTGCAGAAAATCGAAAAAAATACCCTTGGATTTATACGGCGGTATCGTATATGCTGCCATATGCCATGTATTTATATCCAGAAGACAAAATATATTTGAAAAATCCTGACTTTTGTTATATACTATGGTCTAGCACATAAAAATACAAAAAGGATGGTTTTACTATGGCACTGTTAGAGACATGGAGAAATCTGGCATATGGCGATGGCCTGGATGATAAAAAGAGAGAAGAATTGTGGGCGGGATATTTCCAGATTGAAAAGGGAATTTATGAGCAGATCCTTTCCAACCCGGCAGAGGTTGTGACAGGAACTGTAAAGGAACTGGCTGAGAAGTACGAAACTGAGATACTGATCATGACAGGTTTCCTGGATGGAATCAATGAGAGCCTGAAGGGCTATGAGAATCCCATTGAGACCATGGAAGAGGACACAGAGGTCAAAATTGAGATCGACCCGGAAAAGCTGTATTACAATATGGTGGAGGCAAAAGCTAACTGGCTGTATGAGCTTCCTCAGTGGGACAGCATCCTTACCCAGGATAAGCGCAAGGAACTTTACAAGAATCAGAAAGCTTCCGGCACGGTCCGCAAGGATAAGAAGATTTTCCCCAACGATCCCTGTCCGTGCGGAAGCGGCAAGAAGTATAAGAAGTGCTGCGGTAAGAACGCATAATGATATCTGATTGTAAGCCGCCTGCCCGGAGATGATCCGGACAGGCGCTTTTGCAGTGAAAGACAGGAGGGTGAGACATGGAAGCCTATACGGGATTTGCGGAAGTTTATGATGTGTTCCAGGACAATGTGCCCTATGAGGAATGGTGCGCTTATGTGACAGGTCTTTTGGCGGAATACGGAGTTTCTGACGGCCTGATACTGGACATGGGATGCGGCACCGGAAGCCTGACAGAGCTTTTGGCAAAAGCCGGATATGATATGATCGGAATCGATAATTCCGGGGAAATGCTTCAGATCGCCATGAACAAGAGCCGTGATTCCGGACTGGATATCCTTTATCTGCAGCAGGATATGCGGGAATTTGAACTGTACGGTACGGTGAGGGCAGTGGTCAGCATTTGTGATTCCATGAACTACATTATGGAATACGGGGATTTGGTACAGGTGTTCAGGCTGGTCAATAATTATTTGGATCCCAAGGGTGTATTTATCTTTGATCTCAACACAGAATATAAATACAGGGAAATGCTGGCGGATTATACATTTGCAGAGGACAGGGAGGAATCCAGCTTTATCTGGAATAATTTTTATGATGAGGAAGACAAGGTCAATGAATATGACCTGACCCTTTTTGTAAAAGAAGGGGAGCTTTACCGGAAATTTGAGGAAACCCATTATCAGCGGGCCTATAGTCTGGAGGAGATAAAGCAGGCCATTGGGGAAGCGGGCATGGAGTTTGTGGCAGCATACGATGCATGCACCCATCATCCGGCCAGGGATGACAGTGAACGGATTTATGTGGTTGCCAGGGAAATGGGAAAGTGACCTGAAACAGAAGGCACAGTGAAAGGATTGGTGTGATACAATGTCAGATTATGTAGTTAGAGCAACTGCGGCTGCGGGAGAAATCCGTGCATTTGCCGCCACAACCAGGGATATGGTGGAGGAAGCCAGAAAGGCCCATAATACCAGCCCGGTAGCAACCGCGGCATTGGGCCGCCTTATGACAGCCGGAGCCATGATGGGCTGCGACATGAAAGGGGATAATGACCTCCTTACCCTTAAGATCCAGGGGGACGGACCTATTGAAGGACTGACCGTTACCGCTGACTCCCACGGAAATGTAAAGGGATACGCCTTTAACCCCGTGGTCATGCTGCCTCCCAATGCAAAGGGAAAGCTGGACGTGGGCGGTGCCCTGGGCGTGGGAGTGCTGAGTGTGATCAAGGATATCGGCTTGAAGGAACCCTATGTGGGACAGACTATCCTGGTATCAGGAGAGATTGCAGAGGACCTGACTTACTATTATGCCACCTCAGAACAGACCCCCTCCTCCGTAGCATTGGGTGTGCTGATGAATAAGGACAACACGGTTCGCCAGGCAGGAGGATTTATCATTCAGCTGCTTCCCGGGGCATCTGAATCCATTATTGGAAGGCTGGAGGAAAAACTGAAAGAGATTTCTTCCATTACCACCCTGCTGGATGTGGGCAATACGCCGGAGATGATACTGGAATATATCCTGGGAGAGTTTGGACTGGAGATCAATGACAGGGAGCCGGTACGGTTTTACTGCAATTGTACAAAGGACCGTGTGGAAAAGGCATTGATCAGTGTGGGAAAAAAGGATATACAGGAAATGATCGATGATGGAAAGACCATTGAGGTGAACTGTCATTTCTGTGGAAAGAACTATGGATTTACCGTGGATGAGTTAAAGGATATCCTGGATAAAGCCAGGTAGGGATCATAAACGGAACAAAAAGAGCCAGTCAGACGACTGGCTCCTACTTGTAATCATTTGAAATCAGATATAACTTACTTCAACTCTATCAGTAATGATATATGTTTGAAAAAGGTACACTGTTGTTCATTGATTAAATTCTGGTTACGTTGGTAGCCTGAGGACCCTTAGCCCCGTTAACTACGTCGAACTCAACCTCTGCGCCCTCATCTAAGGACTTGAAGCCTTCCATGTTCAGACCAGAGTAGTGTACGAATACATCGTTGCCCTGCTCGTCAGAAATAAAACCGTAACCCTTCTGGTTGTTGAACCACTTAACTGTACCTTTCATTACGATACCTCCAAAAAATATAAAAAATTGTTCTGTTGCAAGTTATTTCGCAACTGACCTTAGAATATCACAAATGTTGAAAAGTGTCAAACGTTTTTGGTCATAAAGCATAAACAAATTATGCAAACTTAAGATTCTATTGTTCAAAGGTTAAAATCGAAAGAAACAGGGGCAAAAAGGTGAATTTTATGATATACTAACTGGAATAAAGGGTGAAAAGAAGGGATTTATGAATGAAAGTTCAAAATATATGGAGGCATTACTGTACGATTACAAAGCACAGGCACCTGGTACGCAGGCATTGTTTTAAGATTGGCCTGTACTGGCAGGGGCTGACGCATGACCTTTCCAAATACAGCCCGGAGGAATTCTGGACCGGTGTCCGCTATTACCAGGGAAACCGCAGCCCCAATGCGGCGGAACGTGAGCTTGTGGGTTATTCCAGGGCCTGGCTTCACCACAAGGGCAGGAACAAACACCATTACGAGTACTGGATCGACATTTCCAACCACAAGGAAGACGGACTGGTAGGAAACAAGATGCCGCTGCGGTATGTGGCAGAGATGATTTGTGACCGGATTGCCGCCTGTGAGGTTTATAAGGGAAAGAACTATACAAGTGCGGCTCCTCTGGAATATTATGAATATACAAAAAGATACATCACCATCCATCCGGAGACAAGAGCGCTGTTGGAAAAGCTGCTTATTATGCTGAAAGAAAAGGGAGAGGACCATACCTTTGCCTATTTAAGGAAACTGTTGAAAAAGGGAACGTATTAGATCAAGGAACATATCAGACCGATGAAGATCGGCGGGGAAAACCGCAGCATCATGGATGGAACGTGTGCCATGCTGCCGCGGTTCTTTTTTGCGTATATGGGTCTTAGTCTTCTTTAAACAAATGCTCCTGGATGATCCTCACCCCATCCTCAATGCACCCCGGACATGAGCGCAGCGGCGTGCCTGTATCTTCGCCCCTCAGCTCACGACAGACAAGGCTGCCGTTCTTTTCCTTGAATGCGCGGATGCAGGAAGCAGCAGCCTCGTATGAGATGGCTTTGGAATCCGGGCCGTCCGTGTGTCCGGTGCTGCATTTCAGGCCCGCCAGTACGGCGGCAGCGGAGATGGCACCGCAGGTTCCGTCCATGCAGCCCATACCCAGGCCAAGGCCCTCTGTTACGCGAAACAAGGTCTTCTCGTCCAGATCTGTTTTATCTGCAAATACACATGCAACTGACTGGGCGCAGTTAAAGCCTCTGTCATGGAATGCATTTGCCTGTTTTGCTTTATCGATTTCTGTTTTTTCTTTTGACATGGTTTATTTCTCCTTTGCTGTAAAGATTAAGTTTGTTCTTTTTACTGTGAAGACCGCATTCGTATTGAAGATTTCATCCGCATCTTTCCCAGGCCCATATGGATCAGAAAACCGCCTAATATCACAGACAGCAGGTACAGAACATTTCCGGCGGCCGTTCCGATGGTCAGTGCGATCTCATGAAATACGATCTGCCCATTGGGATAATAGGGACTGATGTAGAACATGTCGGCATTTCCGTAAGGGTGGGATACGATGTTGATGATCGTTGCAATGGCGGCACAAACCAGGAAAATCGGGATCGTGCCTGGAAACTCCTTGGCTTTTGTTCCTCCCAGGCCGGCAAGGCGGCTGTAAAGGCCAATGAAGATCAGTATAAAATGCCAAAGGAATCCGTGCAGGGTCAGTACAATAAAAGGATGCATCAGGCCGCTGGGCTCAGACAGGGCCATGATCCCGCCCAACAGGGCAAAATCCTGCATAAATGTACATACTGCCCTTAAAAAACGGGCTGGAGCCAGTGAATGGATAACAGGAAGAAGCAGACACAGATACATGGGGACACTGCACAGCTGAAATGGAAAATACCACCAGTCATACTGCTGTCCATTGACAATGTAATATAGGAATCCCTGCTTATACAGTTCACTGGCAGCCAGTATCAGCCCACAGAAAAACAGCACATGAAAGGGCTGCTTTTTTGACATGTTCCAGGCCAGATAAATGGCTGTAAGGATTCCTGCGCCTCCAAATAGAATGTGGAAGGCAGAATATGGAGCAGGTGTCTTCATGGACCATGATGACATCTGAAAGATTGATGTTGCGATGTTACCCATAAACGGAGCCTCCTGTGTGAACGATTATACATCATATGCAGATGCCTGACAACTCCTTACCTGAGAATAAAAATAATTTCAAAGGGAAAGATAAGGAAACAGGAAAAAGAATGGAAAGGCAGGAAAGAGAAGACATGGGAATAATAATTGCATTGCTGTCAGGTGCATTAATGAGTTTACAGGGTGTATTTAATACGGAGGTGACAAAGCAGACCAGTGTGTGGGTGGCGGCCGGATGGGTGCAGCTGACCGCCTTTATTACCTGCGTGGTCATATGGCTTTTTACTGGCAGGGAGCCGGTTATGGGCCTGATGCAGGTTACACCTAAATATGTGCTGCTGGGCGGAATCATGGGAGCCCTGATCACGTACACGGTGATCCGCAGCATGGCCAGCCTGGGACCGGCACAGACAGCTCTGTTGATCGTCATATCACAGATCATTGTGGCATATGGGATTGAACTGTTTGGATTGTTTGGAGTGGATAAGACCCCCTTTGCCTGGCACAAGCTCATAGGGGCAGCCATTGCCATTGGAGGTATTGTGGTCTTTGAAAGATAAAAATTGGAAATAACGCTTGTATTTAAAGGGTGTTTTAGATAGAATAGTAATATCAGGCTGGGATGGTACCCGTTGATAAGGAGGGATACCATTCAGATGAGACTTATATCTTTTAAAACATTAAAACTGCCAGCCATGGTCATATGCATGTTGGCTGCAGGCATATGCTATAGCTGTAGTGATCATCAGGACATCTCCGGAAAAGAGGAGGTAATCCTTGATTTAGAGGAACAGGAACGCGTTCTGCAGGAAACGTCAAATGAACAGGAACGTATTTTGCAGGGAACGCCTGCTGTGGATCCGGCGCGGCCAGAGACAGCGCTGGATGATAGAATGCCGTTGGACGGTGTGTTTGTTCATGTATGCGGAAAGGTCCAAAGTCCCGGAGTCTATGAACTTCCCCAGGGAAGCAGGGTCTGGGATGCCATTGAAGCGGCCGGAGGTTTTGAGGATGACGGCGCCAAAGAATACCTGAACCTGGCTGAGATGGTACAGGACGGTATGAAACTGGATGTTCCCAGTGAGAGCCAGGCCGAGGAATGGAAGGCCCAGGGACTTGTTGGCGGATGGAATTTGGGAGCGGATCCAGGGGCGTTATCCGGGGGATCTTCCGGAGCATTTTCTGGAACGTCATCCGGGGGATCCTCCGGAACGTCATCCAGGGTGAACCTGAATACGGCCACCAGGGAGGAACTTATGAGCCTTCGGGGCATAGGTGAATCCAGGGCAGAGGATATTATCCGCTACAGGGAGACTTACGGCGGTTTTCGATCTATAGAGGATATCATGAATGTGTCCGGAATTAAGGACGCAGCGTTTGAGAAGATTAAGGACAGTATCACAGTATAATCCGGTTGGGCGGCCTGAGTTTATTTCAGGCCGCCATTAATAGATAAGGGGAAAGAACATGGCAAAAGTATTAGTTGTAGATGATGAGAAATTGATTGTAAAGGGTATCCGCTTCAGCCTGGAACAGGACGGCATGGAAGTGGATTGTGCATATGACGGCGAGGAAGCGCTGGAACTGGCCAAGAAGACAGAGTATGATGTGGTGCTTTTGGATGTTATGCTTCCAAAGTATGATGGTTATGAGGTCTGCCAGGCGATCCGCGAGTTTTCCGACATGCCCATTATCATGCTGACGGCCAAGGGCGGCGATATGGATAAGATCCTGGGATTGGAATACGGGGCAGATGATTATATCAGCAAGCCTTTTAACATTCTGGAAGTCAAGGCCAGGATCAAGGCCATTATACGCCGCAGTTCCAAGAACAAACGTATGAAAAAAGAGGAGGCCAATGTCAGTGTGATCGGCTCCGGCGACCTTAAGATGGATACGGAAAGCCGCAGGGTGTTCATTGGTGAGCGGGAAATTAACCTGACTGCCAAGGAGTTTGACCTGCTGGAACTTTTGGTGCGCAATCCCAACAAGGTATACAGCAGGGAGGCGCTGCTCACCTATGTGTGGGGCAATAAGGCCATGGACAGCGGTGACGTGAGGACTGTGGACGTCCATGTGAGAAGACTGAGGGAGAAGATTGAGCCAAGTCCAAGCGACCCCAAGTATGTACATACAAAGTGGGGGGTTGGATATTATTTCCGTGTCAAAGGATGAGCATGAGATTGACGATAGAATGTGTTTAAGGAGTTCACGTATGTACGATTATAGAATCAGAACAGCTGAGCCGCAGGATCTGGATGCCGTGGTTCAGGTGGAATTGGCTTGTTTTCCTGCTGCAGAAGCTGCGGACAGGGAACGTTTAAAGGAACGGCTGGAACTGTTTGGAGAAAGTTTCTTGGTAGCAGAGACAAAGGATGGGATCATTGGATTGGTCAACGGAGCGGTTACAGACCATAGGACCATTGAGGATGAGATGTTTGAGGACAGCTCCCTTCACGATCCCAAAGGAGCATATCAGAGCATTTTCGGCTTGGATGTGGTGAAGGAATACCGCTGTCAGGGTGTGGCAGCAGCCCTGATGGAGGCAATGATCAAGAGAGCTAAAGAACAGGGCCGAAAGGGCCTGATCCTTACCTGCAAGGACCGTCTGATCCATTATTATGAGAAATTTGGATACGTGAACATGGGAGTGTCACGGTCGGTTCACGGCGGTGCGGTCTGGTACGATATGATATTGGAGTTTTAATACATGAAGATTACCCTTGTTACAGTTGGAAAGATAAAGGAACGGTACTTTGAGGATGCCATTAAGGAGTACTCCAAGCGTTTGAGCCGTTACTGCAAGCTGGAGATCATCCAGGTGGCGGATGAGAAGACACCGGATGGGGCGGGCGAAGCCCTTGAAAAGCAGATAAAGGAAAAGGAGGGTCAGAGGATCCTCTCCAATATAAAGGACGGGGCTTATGTGATCGCCCTGGCGATTGAAGGCAGGATGCTGTCCAGCGAGGAACTGGCTCTTAGGCTTCAAAAGCTGGGTGTTGACGGCACAAGCCAGATCGTGTTTGTGATCGGCGGCTCCCTGGGGCTGTCTGAAGCGGTTATGAAGCGGGCGGACTATGCCCTGAGCTTTTCCAAAATGACATTTCCCCACCAGCTGATGCGGGTGGTCCTGTTGGAGCAGATTTATAGGAGTTACAGGATCATTGGGGGGGAACCGTATCACAAGTAGCGGGGAAAAGGATGATTGTTAAAAATAGGTTGTATTTATCCTAGTTTTAGCATATACTAAAGTTGAGGTGATGAATATGATGGTAAACACAGAAGCGTTAGTAGCAATGACAGAAGCAAATCAGAATTTTTCTAAAGTAACGCATATTGTAGACGAAAATGGTCTTGCTGTAATTCTCAAAAATAATAAGCCCAGATACATTGTGGTAGATTTTGAGGAATACGAAGCGATAAAAGGAATCAGAGAGGCAAGAGAAAAAAAGTTAGAAATGACAGCAGACGCTTTGATTGAAGAAAATATGGAAGCATTTCTGGAGTTGGCTAAATGATAATTTTAGCAGTAGATGAAGTAATAAAAATTCATGGAAGGCTTATAGAAAAAACAGGCGGACTGGATGGATAAAGAGACAGGGGGCTGTTGGAATCGGCTATTTTCAGTATATCCAGTGATTTGGGGAGATAGAAGTTTATCCTACGGTGGAAGAAAAAGCCGCCAGGATTGCTTTTGGATTAGGCGTGGCAGATGGCAGTATTGGTTATGATGAAATATTAAATTGGGTTATAAGTCATAAAATAATGGAATAGAACTAAGAATAAGCAGATATTATAAACATAATAAGGGAATCCCAGGTTGACGATTATAGTTGGCCTGGGATTTTTTGTGGAAAGGAGGATACCAACATGGAAAAGGATTTAAAAATGTACATGACAGAAGAATTTATCAAACTGAATACAGCAGAGGAACAGAGGGAATTCATTGAAAATCTGCGTTTCCTTATGATGGAGGATGATAAGGACTTTCTGAACTATTTATTCTAATAAGGGAATTAGAAAATCGGAGTTCTATTCCGTGTCTGACCGGCTTTATCAGTTAAATAATCTGCATATGCTGTCTGGCTTCATTTATCAGAACAGACAAGTCCTGCTGAATGAGGTAAGTGAAATAAAAGGGCAACATGGCATACCGGATTTTACTACAGTCTGCAATATAGGCAAAGAAACAATGCTGTCCAGAATGTTCCAGGTGAGGAAGAACTTTAAAATCAATGAAAGCGACAGCAAATAGAAAACAGAATCGTATGATTGAAAGAATCCGTATTGAACCTCAAAGACCATAATGGTTTTTGGGGTTAAGAGTCCATCCGAATCCATATAAATGATGATTTTATTAATTTCTTGTCAGAGAAGGAGGATGTACCCCCAAAGGGCATGTCCTCTATTTTAATGCCCAATTTTTTATCCAATTTTATCCATATGGTTACAATGTTATGGACTATTTTTATGAAAAGTGCTAAGATGAAACAAAAAAGGGGGAGTACATATGAAAAGATCGTTTCTGGTAATTTTATCAGCAGTACTGGTATTAGGCGGCTGCGGCGGAGGGGGGACAACTCCTGCAACGGACACAGGAAAGGCGCAGGAGACCGCGTCCGGGCCAGCAGAGGAGACCACACAAAAGGAGACTACCCAGGCGGAGACTGCGGCGCCTCCAAAGGAGGTAAAGGAACTGTCGGCAGGAGAGTTTGATGAGTTATTGGCAGGTCTTCCGGTTTCTGTTGTAAACACAGAGTACGTTGTACAGGATGATCAGTACAAGTCCCTTTACCCGGACCTGCTGAGCACGGTCATCCAGAACCATACGGATGAGGACATTAAAGATGCTGTTCTTGCCATTGTGGCTTGGGACAGCAATAAGCTTCCCGTCAAGCTGGTGGGCAATATGGATTTTCAGGGAGGCGAGTATTTCAAAAAGGTAAATTACAGGGACATTAACTTAGTGGGCGGGGGTACATTTGGGGAAGATTCCGGATTTTCCGTTGATGAATCCTGCAAAGTGGATTCTTTTAAAACGATCATATTGTCCTTTGAGACATTTGACGGTGATAAATGGAAGAACCCATATGAGGACAGTTTCCGCCAGGCATATGAGGGAAAGAAATACACCGATGACATAAAAATTCAAGTTGAGATGCAGGATGCTGATTTTGTGAAATCCGATACCCCGTCAGGAACAAGGGTGGAAAATGCTTCCGCTGAGGAATTAGAGGCATCCCTGGCCAGTCAGCCCGTGTTTGTGAGCAACACAAACTATGCGGTCCAGAATGACCGGTATAAGTCAATATATCCGGATCTGCTCCAGGCCATTATCCAAAACAATTCAGAGGAGGATATCCGTGATGCGGTCTTGGCATTTGTGGCCTGGGATTCCAACGGCCTTCCTGTAAAGATCAAGGGGCAGATGAGTTTTAATGACCCCACCTATGTGACAGAAGTATTGCTTGAGGATATTAATTTGGTCCCGGGAAGTTCTTATGGTGATTCTCAGGGATATGCGATCGATGAAAATTGCGCTATTGAGTCATTTAAAGCAATGGTTGTATCGTACACTACCTTTGAAGACAAGACATGGGAAAACCCTGAGTATAAAGCCTTTTGCGATCTGTATGAGGGAAAGCGGTTGACACAGCAGTAAAACAAAGGCCGGCTCTTATTTCAATTGGATAAGAGCCGGCTGGTTTGTTAAAAAAGGGAAGACCCAGCCATCCTTAGATGCGCCGGTCCACATAATCCAGAGCTTGGATCCAGACGCCCTTGTTCTGCTGCCAGACCACAGGATATTCTGAGAATGGCACAGGGCATGGGGTTTTACCCACTTCCAGGGTTACCCCGGGAACGGCCCCGCTTCTGGACTGCATCCAGTCTTTAAAGCCGCCTTTTCCATCGCTGGAATCCATGGAATAACCGGTCATGACCGAGATGGCTTCCGCCAGGGTATTGGATGCCATCTCAGCGCCGTTGCTGCTTGTGGTCCAGTAGATGACCTCACCCTGGGAGTGGTAGCTGATGGTAATGGCCCACGGGTACTGTTCCGCCAGTGAAAAAAGGGCTCTGCTCTCCGGTTCCGAAAAAGGGGCGGTGCCTTTGTATGCAGCGTAGGAAGGAGCCGCCAGTGTGGTGGACAGATCTTCCCAGCCATATGGGAAATTATAATTCAGATCCACACCGGCTGCATTTGCCTTCCATTTTGTCAGATATACTTCAAAGGAATCGGATGTACGGCCAAGGCTCACATCCCGGGCATAGCAGTCCATGATGCCCTGTTTCAGTCCCTGGTCGCGTATGGCATCAATGCCGAACTGGCTTAAGGTTACGCCGTCCGGATTTGTCATGGGAACAAAATGAATGGCCATCTTCTGAAGCATATCAGATATAGATTTGTAATTGTAGTGCCCTGTTTCATAAAATGCCAGGGCATATTCCAGCTGACCCATCATTACCAGCGGGGTCATATACTCTCTTGCATGGATAGCCCCCTGGATGAGGATCTGTGCCTTGGCATCTGGGTTTCCCAGAATGATATCATAGATATTTCTTCCGTCCAGGGAGGTTCCGATGACCTGAACGGAGATTTTATCTCCATATGTATTCTGAAGGGACTGGATATCGGCCTCCATCTGTTCATAGGAGTACCGGTCCACTGGTTTGACAATGGGATCCGCCACCTCCTGATCCAAAAAATCACTGATCCCAACCGCTGCCCTGATTCCAGGTCCCACAGCATTGGCCTCCGCATAGGAGGGCTCTGCCCCGTAACTGACAAAGCTGCCCAGCCCCACGGCCCTCTGTCCGGCGTCCCACGGTCCCGTGCTGCCCAGCCCCATATTGCCAACAACCAGGATACCGCTCAATAAAGCGCAAATCACACGTTTTGTCATTGCTTTCCCTTGCCCTTCTTTTTTATTTGCTATGTTGTACAGTTTCGATTCCATATGTTCTCAATCTAATATAAATGAGCATTTCAGTCAAATAAAGTTTTCTTACATTTTTATTCCGTTTTTATGAGTGTTAGAAATGTTTCTAATTTGAAATGATTTAAAGACAGGGATGATATGTCCGGTTGAAACATAAATCATACCGGCCTGTGAGGAAGAACGTTTCCATATGGGTTTGACAAAAGGCCGGGAAGGAGGCGCTCATCCCACAGGGGAATAAAATAGGATTGAAAGATCAGCGGTCAATCAGGTATAATGTTGTCAGACGGAGGTGTTGAGATGAGTCAGTCAGACAAGGTACCCAAAGCCATCATTTTTATGGGAATACAGGCAAGCGGCAAATCTACATTTTTTCAGCAGAATTTTGCCCGGGATTTTGTACATATCAATTTGGATTCCCTGCATACCAGAACTAAGGAGGCAAAACTGCTGGAGGAATGTCTGAAGCAAAGGGCCAGTTTTGTGGTGGACAACACAAACCCCACGGCCGGGGACAGGAAGCGGTACATACAGGCGGCCAGGGAAAATGGCTATGAGATAGAAGGATATTTCTTCCAATCCCTGGTAAAGGACTGCATCCAGCGGAATTCCCGGCGTTTGGGAAAAGCCTGCGTCCCCGACAGGGCGATCGCATATACCTCCAACCGGCTGGAGATGCCGGCTCATGATGAGGGATTTGACCGGTTGTATTTTGTATGCATCTGGAACGGGGAATTTAAGGTGGACGAGTGGAAAAATCAGTGTTTTAATGGGAGGTAAAAATGAATTTTGAAACATTAGATATTAATATGCGCAGATTTGAGACCTCACTGGATCAGGTGATCCTGCCTGACCTTTATTTGGTGGTACGCATTGACGGCAGGAATTTTACAAGGCTGACCAAGGAGATCTGTGAGTTTGAGGCGCCCTTTGATACACGGTTCAGGGATGCCATGACAGATACGGTAAAGCATTTGATGGAATGCGGGTTCAGGATCGTATACGGGTATACACAGAGCGATGAGATCTCCCTTCTGTTCCATCCGGACGACAGGACATTTGGCAGGAAGACAAGGAAGATAAATTCGGTTCTGGCAGGGGAGGCCAGCGCCTTTTTCTCCTTAAAGCTGGGAGTGCTGGCTTGTTTTGACTGCCGTGTGGTCCCCCTTCCTAACCTGGAATGTGTGAAGGACTATTTTGCATGGAGGCAGGAGGATGCACACAGGAATTCACTGAATGCCCACTGTTATTGGCTGCTGCGGCAGGAAGGGAAGTCCGCCCAGGAGGCAACCAAAGAGATTGAGGGAAAATCGGTTTCCTTTAAAAACGAACTCCTCTTTTCCAGGAATATCAATTACAATGACCTTCCGGGCTGGCAGAAGCGGGGGATAGGGCTGTACTATTCCTCCTATGAAAAGACAGGGTATGATCCGATCAAACAGCAGAAAGCAGTCAGTATCCGGAACCGGATAGAGACAAACATGGATCTGGATACGGGGGATGGATATACGGACTGGGTGGTTTCACTGATGCAGGGCAGAGGATAGATCAGGGTGGGATCCCATGGAAGCGAAATATGCTTTGGTGGGATCTTTTTATATTGGCAAGCAGGACATTGCGGTGCGTTTGATTGGGGGACAGAGCAGGAGCCGCCAAGCTGATGATGCAATTATGATGCAAAAATGATGGAAATCGGATGCAAGGGTGCCTTACAATAACAGTCATAAACAAATAAACAGAATGGGCTGAAGGAGGAGATCAGAGTGAGGCGTTCGTTGTTTTTAATGGTTTTTCTGCTGGCCGCGGCAGCGGCCGGATGCGGTGTAAGGTCTGATGATACCGCCTGGGTTAGCTGTTTTAACGCTGTCCGCCCGGATGCCAGGTCTGCCCGCCCGGATGCCAAGTCTCCTCGGACAGGGCAGAAAGGGGAGGAGAACTCCGGGTATCCGTACCAGGCCGTGCCTGAATCAATGGGCCGTATCGATCTTGCAGTGGAATCAGAGGGAATCTATTGGGTCCACAGCGGTGAGGCATATGGATTTATGGACGTGGAGGGGGAGGAGATAACCCCTTTTGTCTATGATGAGGCATATCCCTTCAGCCAGGGGCTGGCCTGTGTGTCCTATGAGGGGAAATACGGGTTTATCAATAAGAAGGGAGAGACGGCCCTGCCTTTTATTTATGACAGTGCCGCCCCCTTTGCGGAGGGGCTTGGGTATTTTGCCATAGGTGACAAATATGGTTTTATGGACAGGGAAGGAAATCCTGTGTTTTACCTGGATTGCGACAGTGTCAGTTCCTTTCAGGAGGGGATGGCTTATTTCAGTATGGGCGGAACATACGGGTATATTGATTTGGAAGGAAAAACCGTGATTGAACCAATTTATGATGATGCGGATTATTTCCAGGATGGCCTGGCGGAGATCGTAAAAAACGGCGCCCATGGTATGATTGACCAAAAGGGAAATGAGATCATTTCCCCGGAATATGATCGTATTGAGAGAAATGACGGGTTTGTGGTGGTTCAGTCAGACGGTCTGTACGGGTGTTTTGACAGAAAGGGTTCCATGCTGCTTCCGGCTGCCTATGACCTGATCTTAATTGAGAATGACCTGATCTGTTTTCGTACAAATGGCAGGGCCGGGTTTGCGGACAGAGAGGGCCGGGTGATCATGGAGGGCTCCTATCATCATGTTCTTCCAATTTCTGGAAGGAATTTGGCTATTGTGGAAAGCAACGGACAGTGGGGCGTGGTGGATTGTGAGGGCACGGTCAAGGTGCCTTTGATCTATCAGTGGATCGGAAGCGGCGGGCAGGACAATGAGGTGCTGATCCTTTCACTTAATGGAAAAACGGGATGCCTGAGCGCGGAGGACTGTTCAGAGCTGATACCGGTCAAGTATGACCATATTTATGGATTTATTAATGACCAGGCAGTTGTGCGGATGGGCGGAAAGTACGGTGTGGCGGATAAGAAGGGGAATCTTAAGATACCTGTCCTGTATGATGAGATACGTCTGTTTGACAATGGCAGTATGGCTCTGACAGGCAGGGGAATCACCCGCCTGGTTGACGGCAGTGGGAAGCTGATTCATGTGGGGATCTATGATTATGTGTCTTGGCGGGGAACGTGCTATGAGGTGGAGAAGGGGCGCAAGACCGGATTCCTGGATGAGACAGGCAGGATGGTGATCGCCCCGGTATATGATTATGTGTCCTATGACAACCGGCTGTCCCCTGGCGTGTGCGTGGCATCCCTGTATCAGTCCGATATCCGCAGCCATGTGATCAAGACGGGGGAGAACGTGGATGGGGATTTGTCACAGATACTTCTCAAGAATATGATCACGCCCAAAATGGCGCTGTTTTATGCATTTGTGCAGCATAGGACCATGGGCGCAGAGGATGGATTTTTGGGCTATGGCAGGACATACAGGCTGTATGGCATAGACGGATCAGGAGAGCCTGCTTTATATGCCTGTGCGGAGCCCTATGACCAGCCTGCATTTCCCTGGTCCTGCAGCGGCTTTTATGCCATGGGGGATAATGAAGTAAAGGAGCTGGTGACCGGGTCTGAGTGCGGCGGATCACTGCGGGGGGACCGAGCGCGCCTGTGGTATGACAAAGAGACAAAAAAGACCATGGTCGGAACCCAGGGAAGCTGGGGCGGATTTGGCGGGCGGGCTTATGGCGGTGCGGTTTATGAATACAGCGGCAAAGCGGTGCGTCAGGTATGCTCGTTTTACTGCGTAAGCCGGACATCAGGGGGGACGGAGTACTCGGTCAATGGGATCCGCGCCACGGCGGAGGAATTTGAAGCTGTTTACAGGCGATTTAAGTAGAGGATGGATCAAACATGGCTCTGTACAAAATGTAAGGTTTTTTATCAGGGTATCTGTGATATAATGAAAAAGCCGGATCTTTTTTGCCAGAACAATCTAAGGACTCGCTCTGGGAACGGCCGGTTACCATATCAGGGTCAGGAGGGTCGCTCTCTATGAGGAAATATATTATGGCTGCATAGCATAGGCTGATGCAGTGAATGAAAGTAATTGTATAGCCTTTGCTATTCCGGACAGAAGAATATGTTTGGGAGGCGGCGATGCGCTATCAGAAGGCGAATGAAATTCTTCCGGAGAATCTGGTTGAATTAATTCAAAAGTATATTGACGGGGGATATGTATATATTCCCAGGAAGCAGGAAAACAGAAAAAATTGGGGAGAGTCTTCCAGGGCAAAGGAAGAACTCCGGAGACGGAATAAAGAGATATTTACAAAATACAGACAGGGGATGGGGGTAAAGTCCTTGGCTGAGCAGTATTTCCTGTCTGAAAAAAGCATACAGAGGATTGTGCTTCAGGAAAAGAAAACATTTCAGGAAAAAAAGATACTTCAGGAAACAGAGGACCAGGGCAGTGTACCGGATTGACGGGATACACTGCCTTTTTCTTGTTTCTGGGCAGTGTTTGAGGTTTATGGCAGGCAGGCTCCATGATAGAGTAGCTGATGGAGGAACTTAAAAATGAAACAGGAATATAGAAAGAAATGGATCGTCCTGCCCCAGACGCTGCCCGGGGTTTTAAGAAGGTGTCCGAAATGCGGACGGAAAGCAGAGTTTGAAAACAGCGGAACATTCAGGGTCAATGCAAATGGACGGCTGCTGGACGTGTGGCTGGTTTACCGCTGCACGGTGTGTGAGACAAGCCTTAACATGACCGTATATGAACGCGTGGAAGCGGATACGCTGGAGCAGGGGGAATATAAGGGCTTTTTAAACAATGACAGGACCCTGGCCGCTGCCTATGGAAGCAGCCGAAGCCTGTTTGCAAAAAACAGGGCTCAGATGGTGGAGCACTGGGATAAGTACACGGTGCGGGAGACAGATACCACGGTCCCCTGCAGACAGGAGCAGTGGAGCGAGGTGGAGGTATGGCTTGGGGGATACCTGAAGCCGAGGATGGACGCCCTGTTTGCAAGGCAGCTGGGAGTTTCCAGAAGCCAGATCAAAGGCCTGTGCGGATCAGGCCTGGTTTGTGTGATGGAAGGGAAGGCGGATGCCGGGGCAAGGGTGAAGAACGGACAGGTCTTTTATATCAGCAGGGAATGCCGGGCCGGGAGGAAATTGCTGGCAGTTGGGGATGCAGGTTGTTTTTATGACGGACATGCTATATACTGAAGGAATCACAGGACAGAAAGATAAGGTTGATATAGTATGACACCATCATTTCACACACATTACCATCCCTTAACATCCCGCCCCTATCTGCGAAACAGCACTTATACGGAACACACGCCCTGTCGGGCGCTAAAACCGTATGTTGCCTGTTTTTGGACATCCATGGGGGAAATGGAAGACGGGGAAGAGAAAGCTGCGGTTTCCGTTGCCGGGGAGCGGGAACCCTTATCCGGGGTTCTGGTTATCCCGGATACCTGTGTGGATGTCATTATAGAATTGAACCATGGACCGCAGACCGTCAAAAGCCGCCTTTGCGGGATCCAGGATTATTCCGTCACCGTGGGACCGGGAACAGGAAAGAGGAAGATGACTACCTTTGCGGTCAGGTTTTATTTTTGGGCCGTTCGCTTGTTCATGGATCTGGATATGAGGGATATTTATAATGGGGTGCTGGACTTTGAACTGCTGGTGCCCGGAAGCAGGGATGCATTTCAGGAACTGTTTTATCAGCAGTCCCTGAGGGATAAAATAGAATGGATGGAAGAATATCTTCTTAAAAAACTGGATACCGGCAGATTAAATGCCAATTTTTTTAATTCCGTTGACCATATGCTAAGATCCAGGGGATGTGCCGCGGTCAAGGACATCTGCGGCTGCGCCAGTGTAAGCCAGCGGCAGATGGAACGCCTGTTCAGGCAGGAAATCGGTATTTCCATCAAGCGCACCGCCAGTCTGGTGCGGTATCAGAATGTGTGGAGGGAGATCGTATGCCGGGAGCGGTTTGAGATCCAGGAAGCAGTCGGTCAATTCGGCTATGCGGATCAGGCACATCTGCTCAACGATTTTAAACGGTTTCACAGCGTATGGCCGGTCCAGGCAAAGCAGATCGCAATGGCCAGCCGATAGGGGAAAGCCGGGGGCCGGGATCTGGACATGTCGCTTTTTTTCAATACAGTTTCCTCCGGTTGTGGTATATTTTTTCTACTATGACACAACCTGGAGGTACGAAGATGAAACAGTTAGGCGCAGCCGCATATGATGAGATACGGAAATGGATCTACCGCAATGCCAGACCACTGGACCTGGCGTTATGGCAGTTTGAATTTGAGGGCGGAAACCGGGAAACGGTGATGGAGATCCTTGGCTTATACCAGAATGAGGACGGAGGCTTTGCAAACACGCTGGATCCTGATAACTGGAGCAGGGAATCCTCACCCTATACAACTATGATTGCGGTCAGCATCCTCCGCACCTGCGGCCTTACAGATAAGGAGCATCCCATTGTACAGGGAATCATAAGGTTTCTGGACAGCGGAGTACACTGCTCCGAGGATGGATGGCATTTCACCGTCCCCTCCGGAGATGACCCGGCACAGGCGCCATGGGCCGTGTACAGTGAGGAAACCAACAGGGAACAGGACATGGGATTGACCGCAGGGCTTTGTGCATTTGTCCTGCGCTACGGGGGCAGCCGGTCCGGGTTATATGCCAGGGCGGCGGGATATGTGGATAAAATATTAAAAAAGGTAAAGACAGCGGAGGATTTGGGGGAAATGGGAGCCGGCGGCCTGGGAATCCTGTTATGGGATATCGCAGAGTCAGGCTTATCCGCCCGCTTTGACTGCTCAGCTATCGCTGGTGTGATGCCGGATCTGATCAACAGCCGGATGGAGCGCAACCCGGAAAAGTGGGCTTTCTATACGCCGCGGCCTTCTGAGTTTATCTGGTCGCCTGAAAGCGTTTTTTATAAAGGAAATGAGGAAATAGTGGATACTGAGCTGGATTACCTGATTGATACCAGAAACCCGGGCGGTGTGTGGAATATTACATGGACATGGTTCCGGCAGGGGGAGAAGTATCCAAAGGAGTTTGCTGTCAGCGAGAACTGGTGGATGGCCAACAAGACCATTGAAAAACTGCGTTTCCTGAAAGCGTTTGGAAGGATGTAAACGAAAGAAACCCCTGGTTCACCGAGGGTAAAATAAGGAAAGGGTAATAATGGGCATGGGAATTTACAGGATCGGAGTGATCTCAGACACACATGGACTGATCAGGGATGAGGTAAAGGAGATACTTACAACCTGCCAGGTGATCCTGCATGGTGGCGATATCAACCGCCAGGCGGTATTGGATGAACTGGCTCAGATCGCTCCGGTCCATGCGGTGAGGGGCAATAATGACAAAGAGTGGGCAGAGCATATTCCGGAGACATTATGCCTTGAGATTATGGGACTTTCAATCCTTATGATCCATAATAAGCAGCACCTGCCGAAGGACCTGGGCGACAGGAACCTGATCATCTATGGGCATTCCCACCGGTATGAGGAAAAACAGGAGGGCGGCAGGACCTGGCTGAATCCGGGCAGCTGCGGCCCGAGAAGGTTCAGCCAGCCCATCACCATGGCCGTGGTGGAGGTAGAGGAGGGGAGGGAGGGGTACCGGGTACAAAAACTGGAGATCCCCCACAACTAGGGCCTGGAATCAGGTTATGAGCCGGCGCCCCGGATCCAATCCACCCATATGGAATAGTATTTACCTAATACATGGGAACCGTCTGAGGTGTATGCGGCCTTCAGGTTCCCATTTTCATCATCAAACAGTTCGTTTACGTTTATATAATAGCAGCGTTCAGCGTCTGCTATTTTTTTGATTTCCCCATTCAGTGCATTGATGTTTTCATTGTTGTAGATGGGGCTTTTAGATGATTTCTTCTGGGTTACGTGCAGGTTGGCTTCCAGGATCAGCTGGGCTTCTGGCTGCATTTCCTGTATCCTGTTTACAATGGATCGGTATTGAGCCACGGTGCGCTGGCGGTCATAGCCCAGTTCATTGATTCCCAGCATTACATAAATGGTGAGATAACGGTCCTGGGAAAGTACCTGCTCCAATGTCTTTTTGCTCCCGTCCCTGAGCGTTACCTTGGCATCAAACAGGTTGTAGACACTCATGCCTGAATTGGCAAACACCTGGGCATTGCCCAGATTTCCATATTCCCACAGCCCCACGGTTCTGGAATCTCCAATAAACAGAACACCGGAGAAATTTTCGTCCGGTATGGGCGCTGCCTGGGAGTTTGCAGAAGCATCCGCATCGGATGGCGCCTCTGCTTCTGAAGAAAGTTTTGCAGGCATTTTCCGGGAGATCTTCTCCGGATCCGAAGCCTTATCTGTTTTCTGTGCTTTTTGCCGCGTCCATCTTCCATGGACCGGCACGGAGGCCTTTGCGTATGCAATACTTTTTCCCTGCAGATAAGACCCTGACCTGAGTACGGCGTGGTCCATCCAGCCGGGAAAGACATGAGTCACGGCAGCTCCTGCCAGACTGATGGTGAGAATAAAGGTATACCAGCATTTTCTCATAATGACATCCCCCTTAAAATCTGAAATATAGAAATGGGTCGTCAGCTCCCATTTTCATACAGTAAATACACAGCCAGAATATGGCTAACAGTGCCGCTGCCGAGATCAATCGGTATTTAACCCTGTGATAGATCCTTGCGGGCAGATCTGTCATGAAGAGAAATCCGGCGGCAATGGAGATAAAATAGAGTTTCCCGTATTTAAACACATCACCGGAGTAGTAGGTGAAATGCCTGTCCGGCGCCAAGATAGGAAACAGGCGCTGGAAGTAGACTGCCGTCTGTGACAGGTCCGTAACAGCAAATACCAGCCAGGTGAGCGCAATGGCAAGCATCATATAGGCGTGGCCCAACGGGGGGATCCGTGACAGGATGCGGCTCATTCCCAGCTTTTCCACTGTTATGAGAACAAACAGGACAGCGCCCCATAATATAAAGTTCCAGCTGGCGCCGTGCCAGAAACCGGTGAGAAGCCATACTGCGGACAGGTTGAGGATGGAGCGCAGGCTGCCCTTGCGGTTTCCACCAAGGGGAATGTAGACATATTCCCGGAACCAGCTTCCCAGGGTCATGTGCCACCTTCTCCAGAATTCGGTCATGGAAACTGCCGTATAGGGATGGGAAAAGTTGTCCGGCAGCGAAAACCCCATGAGTCTGCCCAGCCCCTTTGCCATCAGGGAGTAACCATAGAAATCAAAATAGATCTGAAGGCTGAAGGCAGTCAGCCCCAGCCAGGCCAGGGGGGTGGAAATGCTGTCATAGCCAATGGCGCCCACCTGGCTCCACAGGCCGCCGATCTGATTGGCCAGCAGAACCTTTAGACCCAGGCCGATGGTAAATTCCCGCAGCCCGTCTTCAATATTGATTACGGTGTGCCTTCGCCTGCTGATCTGCCTGCGGATGGAGGAGTATGTGACGATCGGGCCAGCGATCAGCTGGGGAAACATACAGATATACATTCCAAAGTTGATAAACGAGGTTTCGTATGGCGCATCCTTCCGGTAAACGTCCACCAGATAGGATATGGCCTGAAAGGTATAAAAGCTGATGCCCACAGGAAGGATCATGTTAAAAACAGGAACAGACAGGCTGATCCCGGCCCATGAAAAGAGCTGATTTATGTTCCCGGCAAAAAAGCCGGAGTATTTGAACAGAAAAAGCCAGGAGAGGTTATAGATGATCCCCGCAGCCAGCCACCTGCCTTTGTTGATCTTCTGCCTTTTCTGGCCCAGTTTGATCCCCAGCCTGTAATTGACCAGTATGGACAAAACCAGCAGGGCCAGATAAAAGGGGTGTTCCCTGATCCCATAAAAGTAAAAAGCCAGGCTGCCGGCAAACAGGCAGAGGTTTTTCCATCTGCCCGGGCATATGGTATACAGGGTAAAAAATATTGGAAGAAATATAAATATAAAGTTTAGACTGCTAAAAACCATGTTTCGATCATCCCATCTTTTAGTATTCCATAGATTAGATGGATGGGAGGGTCGAAAAGTTGCAGCATTTGATAAAATGAAATAAAAGATCATCGGATAGGAATATACAGGTCGATCTGGCTCTCAGGATGGTCAGATCCAAGAAAACGCTCATCATACAGTTCAAAGTCTTCCCGGTTGTCAAGTTCCTGCTCCGCCTTCAGAAACCAGGTGCCCCAGATATATTGGAAGGACAGGTTCAGGTTCCGTAAGCCGCCGGTATGGGTAAAAACCGCATACCGGCCGCCTTGAAGGACTTTTGGCACAAAGGGCCGGGGAAGGCCCTCAAATGAGGAAACCTCCAGGGCAGCTACTTCTGAAAACAGGACATCATCGTTCATGGTATACAGGTTGTTGCCGTCCCGGCAGGCTTCACAGATGCCAAAGCCGCGGCCGTCCGGAACCGCATGGGGGATCATGGGGATCATGCCCGTGAACTGTTTCCAAAGGTCGGGCAGCACATTGTTGCTGAGGCTGGTCTGTCCCCTCAGTCCGGCGGCCTTAATATCAGGAAGCTGGACGATCCGGGGATGTACCGTAAGGTTTTTAGTCAGATGGGTCATCAGCTGCTGATCCACCTTTGGCTTGGCGCTGATGAAAAGGTCCAGGCGGTTTTTCCGGTACTGGACAGGACTTGCCTGATAAACAGACTTAAAGGCCCGGCTGAATGCTTCGCTGGACTCAAATCCATTGTCCAGCGCAATGTCAATGATCCGTTTGTCTGTGTAGAGAAGCTGGCCGGCAGCATTGGAAAGGCGGCGCTTTTTGATATATCCGCCCACATTTTCACCCAGCAGGGCGTAAAACAGCCTTGTCAGATGATAATAGGAGTAGCCTGCATGGCAGGCTACCTCCTCCACTGTCAACGGGTCACCCAAATGGTTCTCTATATACAGGATGGCCTGTTCCAGCGCTTTTTCGTAATTCATATACTGCTCCTGTTCTGAAAGATGGATGGAGGGGCAGGCTTGTTGCAGATGGTGATGCTCCTGCTTTCCTCACAAAACGGTTCATGGATGGAGAAATGCCGCCATCCGTTTTCTTCCCGTCCGCCCCAGCACAGATCCATGGTAAGTTCTTCCGGGTCTATGACCATGCTTTTGGTGATTCCAAAAAAGTCTTTGTAAAAGGGGCAGGAAAGTCCGCCGGGATAGGGGGTGAGAAGAAACTGCTTCAGTTCCTCCTGCCCGTACCCGCCCTTTTTCTTGGTTAAAAAATGTTCCATGGTTTGGCAGCGCACCAGGGAGTGCTCCATGGCCTGGGATTCCCGAAGGATCATTTCATTGAGAAGGGGATGGTTGGCAGCAAACAGGTATTGATCCCGGGATGAGGGGGCAATGGACTTATACGCCTTGTGTCCGTCAAGGGTTTCATAAAGGGCCGCATTTTTGCTCCTGTCCACCAGGATCAGATTCATGTTATAGGCAATGGGCATATCCTCCAGGCGCTCCAGGGATTCTTTTACATCCCGGCAGGTGTCAAGAAGGGTGCGGATCACGGCCCAGAACTGAAGCCCGGTAACGGCAGGGCGGCGCATGCCTGGATTGGCTCCCACAGGAAAACCGCAGGAACTCATGGTTACGGATAGTCCGTGTTCATTGACTCCGTCATCCCGTCCGATCCCCAGCACACTGGTGCCAATGTGGGTATAGGTGTCCTTGATGCAGGTCCTGATCAGAGTAAAGTCTTCCATCTCATCATTGAATTCGTAATTGCGGGCCACCAGGGGATGGCTGTTTGACGTCATGGACGGAAGGAGGGCCATGTGGCTGCAACCGGGATGAAGCCAGGTCATGGCGTAATAAACCAGGTTTTCCGGCCGAGTCTTAAGTCCATCGGCGAATCCGGCCAGCTCCTCATTGAGGCCGGGGCAGCAGCTGGAGAACAGGTCGGCTGCCATTGCCGTCTCCTTTGCCCCCAGTCCCGGGAATCCGGCCGTACAGATATGTTTGTGTGGTGAATGAACTGACATCCAGGTTCCCAGGTGATAACCTGCCTCATAGTGGGTGCCTGTAAGTTCAATGGTGTGTGTGGTTATGGTTTTCATATGATTCTTCCTCCTTGTGCGGTACATATGTATGCCTTAATTGTACAGGAGAAAGAATATTAATCATGATATTTCCTGCTGTTTTTTGCCGGCGGCTACAGGATCTCCCCCAAAATCTCCTTTTCCGCAAACAATGCGGTGGCCCCTCCTGTATGCCAGAACACCACGGTGCTGCCCTGGGGAACCCTGCCTATTCGTATATGATCCAGCATTCCGGCAAATGCCTTCCCAGTATACACCGGGTCAATGAACAGACCCTCCGTTTGGGCCAGCAGCCGGATGGCTTCGGTGGCGCTTTCGCTGGGGATCTCATAGCCGGGCAGGTAGTAATTTAAGTCCGTATGGATATCTCTGGAAGCTTCCACTGATACAGGCGCTCCTAGAAGCGCCAGGCTTTCATTGGCCAGGTCCTGGGTGCGTTTGGGATAGCCTTCATCCTTCCAGCTAACATTGATGGAGATGATCTCTGTATCCAGGCCGGTCAGCACCTTGCCGGCGGCCAGCCCTGCCATGGTCCCGCCGGTTCCGGTTCCGTGGAAGATATAGTCAGGGTGGATACCCATGTCAGCCACCTGTTCAGCAAATTCCACAAAACCTTCAATAAAGCCCACAGAACCCACCGGGCTGGCTCCTCCCATGGGCACCTCGTAGCATTTGTGTCCCTGGGTTTCCAGCTGTTTCATATGTTCCCTTGCCATCTGGACGGAGCGTTCCTCCGCTTCCGCTTCCTCCTCGCCCGGATTCATCCTTACCACGTGGATCTCCGCCCCCATGATCCTATCCAGGAGCAGGTTGGAGCGCAGATCCTCCTCGTCCGGTTCCACGATCGCTACCAGGTACAGCACGGGCTTTAGTCCGCAGCGGCGGCAGGCGGAAACGGTCTGCATGGCGTGGTTGGACTGGGTCGCTCCAAAGGTAAACACATATTCACATCCCTTTGCGGCAGCATCCCCGATGAGATACTGGAGTTTGCGGATCTTGTTTCCGCCAAACAGGTTCATCCCTGTAAAGTCATCCCTTTTAATATACAGATTCACGCCCAATTCCTCTGACAGGTGGTCCAGCTTGTAAAGAGGAGTAGGGAAAAACCCCAGGTCTGCCTTGGGCATTTGTTTTAGAAGGTTTCTCGCAGCAGCGCATGTTTCTTTTAAATGGTCCATATTTTATTCCTCCGTCCTTTTGATCATGTATACCTATGTGATCGATGACCATAGTATACCATAAAATACCGGTTCCACAAAGCGTGTATCAAGTATAAACAGAATCTGATTGCAGGATGATAAGCGTGTGGGGTATAATATCCACGTAGACGGTGAGCCGGGAGAGCAGCGAAACCTGAGACTTTGGCAAAACGTGCCGGAGGACGGTCATTTAGAAAAGGAAGGGGGCAGGTTCATGAAAAAGAATCCCCAGGGAAAACGCTGGCACAGGCTGGACAATACGGGAAAGATCTTCCCCATGATCGCCAACGAAAACCTGAGCAACGTATTCCGCATATCAGTCGTATTAAAACATGAAATCGATCCGGTACTTCTTCAGCAGGCCCTGGAAGATACCCTGCCGCGCTTTAAAGGATTTAAAGTCAAGTTAAAGCGGGGTTTTTTCTGGTACTATTTTGAGGGAAATAAACGGACCCCTTATATAGAGAAGGAGAACACCTGGCCCTGCCGTTATATTGATCCAAAAAGTAATCAGCTGTACCTGTTCCGGGTAAGCTATTACCAATGCCGTATCAACCTGGAAGTGTTTCATGCTGTTACGGACGGGATGGGAGCCACGAACTTTATCCGTGAGCTCACTGCCCGGTATCTTGATTTGAGAAGCGGCCGGCAGCAGGAACTCAGGGAGGAGGAGCAGGGGCCGGCTGATAAGATCGAGGACAGCTATCTGAAAAATTACAGGGAAATGCCGCGGACCCGGTACAGCTCCAAGCCGGCCTACCATCTGGAGGGAAACTATCTTCCCCTGGGAGGGGAGAGCGTCATACACGGCCGTGTCAATATACGGGATCTGAAGCAGGCATGCCGCGCCCGGAAGGTGAGTGTCACAAAATACCTGACCGCCTCTCTGATCTGGTCCATCTGCCAGGTCTACATGGACGGTAAGCCCGGCCCCCAGCGGATTGAAGTCAACCTTCCCATTAACCTCAGGGCTTTTTTCGGGTCTGACACATCCTCCAATTTTTTTGCGGTAACAGGCATTCACTATGGTCAGCCCCAGGGAAACGGGGATTTTGACTCCATCCTTGCCTCTGTATGTACCCAGATGGATGAAAAGATCGTCAAGGAAAAGCTGGAGCAGACCATTTCCTATAATGTATCCAATGAAAAGAAGTGGTATGTGCGTATACTGCCCCTTTGTGTCAAATGGCTGGCCCTTGGGTTTATCTTTAAACGCAATGACAGGGCCCATACCATTACCCTGTCCAATATCGGCCCCATATCCATGGATGAGAAATATCAGGAGGAGATTGAGAACTTCCTTCTGCTCATCGGCGTATCCAAACGCCAGCCGGCCAAATGCGGGATCTGCGCCTACGGTGACACGGTCACCATTACCTTTACCAAGGTGTTTGATGATGACCGCCTGGAGGACTGCTTTTTTCAGCGCCTTAAAGAGGATGGGGTTCCAGCGGAGCTGGAAAGCAACGGTCTTGTAAAGCCCCTGTGCTGGAAAGGGAATTATCCAGTGATCGAGTATGATAAAAATAAATGGAAAAAACTGGTCTATCTGTTTTATGGGGTGCTGGCCGCCATGGCCATTGTCCTGGGACTTGTGAATATAGCCACCTATGACCATCTGTGGTGGTCGGGTATCGCCATTCCGGGCATTGCCTATGCTGGCCTTACCATGCGCTATTCCATTTTGCGCCATGCCAATCTGGGCAAGACAGTGATGATAGAAACCATTGGAATGCAGGTGCTTCTGGTGATGATCGACTGGGTGCTGGGATATGAGGGATGGTCTGTAAATTATGCCGTTCCCGCAACCATCCTGTTCGCGGATGTGGCGGTTGTGTTCCTGATCCTTGTTAACAGGCTGAATTGGCAGAGTTATTTTATGTATCAGCTGGCCATTACTATTTTCAGCTTTATCCCGCTGATCCTGTGGGCGGCGGGACTTGTAACCCGGCCTCTTATGGCTGTGATAACCGTGGTTCTGACCGTGTTTATCCTGGCCATGACCATTTTCCTGGGAGACAGGGGCGTAAAGAACGAGCTGATCCGGCGGTTCCACCTGTAATGAGATGCCGGGGCGGAGCAAACAGAGAGGAAACAGACAGAGAGGAAACAGACAGTATGCGGAGTAAAAAGGTAAGCATCCGGGGAGGCCTGATGCGCGATATGATCCACGATATTATGGAAACCTCCCTGGGAAAGCCGATAAAGACAGGAGAATTCCGGAAAAATCCGGTAGAGCCGGCCTGGGTCTGCCCGTCCGGTTACGAATATGAGATCATTGAAAATGACCCCTTTAAAATGGAATACCTAAAGCCCGAGGGTGTGGTCACCGGAAGGGTGGTGCTGCAGCTGCACGGGGGAGGTTATATTGGTCCCATGAAAAATATTTACCGCAAATTTGCGGTGCGCTATTCCCGCCTAAGCTTTGGGGGGGATGTGCTGACCATCGATTACCGGGTGGCTCCGGAGGATCCCTACCCTGCGGCCCTGGAGGACGCCATCCATGCCTACCAGTGGCTGGTCAAAGAAAAGCATTACAGGCCGGGGCAGATCGTGGTGGCCGGGGATTCAGCGGGGGGAGGTCTTGCCCTTGCCCTGTGCCTCTACCTCAGAGACAGGGGGCTTCCCCAGCCGGCCGGCCTGGTGCTTATGTCCCCGTGGGCCGATGTCACATGCAGCGGTGACAGTTATGAATTTAATTTCCAAAAAGACCCATTATTTGGAAATACCAGGGAGAGTATGCTGTACAATTCCTCCTACGTGGGGGATGCGGATCCGAAGGACCCATATCTTTCCCCGATTTTTGGGGATTTTCGGGGACTTCCGGCCATGCTGCTTCAGGCAGGAAGCTTTGAGATGCTTCTCAGCGATACGCTGTCGGTTGCTGAAAAGGCCAGGGAAGCGGGGGTGCGCCGCCGCGTGTCTGTTTACGAGGGAATGTTCCATGTGTTCCAGATGAGCATGGATCTGATACCCGAAAGCCGGGAGGCCTGGGATGAAGTGGCCAGGTTTATGCAGATCGTGTTCCGGATCGACAGAAAGCCGGAAGGCCGTGTGGTAAGGAAGGTCAAGAGGACAAACAGAACAAAAAACGAAAAATAAAAGGGATAAGAAAATGTGATTCTGCATTTTCTTATTTTTTTGTATTTTTTCAGATGGGCTCCAGTCATATTTTCAGGCATGTCTCATATATTGAGGTAAAAGGGGTGAAGCTCATGGCAAAGAAGGAAGAGATATTAAAAATATTTCCCAGGGAACTGAGGACCATATTGGGACAGGTCCCTGTGGACTTTAAGGAAGTGCAGGAAATACGCCTGAGATCAGGGAAGCCGATGATGATGATCTGCGAGAACAGGGAATACCTGGTGACCAGGGAGGGCAGGCTTCGGCAGGATCAGGGCGGTCTGGACATGAATGGATTTCTTACCGTCACCCAATCCCAGATGAAGGAAACCGTGGAGTATATGAGCAGTTTTTCCCTTTACGCGGCGGAGGAGGAGCTGAGGCAGGGATTCCTGACCATACAGGGAGGGCACCGCATCGGAGTGGCGGGAAAGACACTGGTCCAGGGGCAGGATATCCGGCTGATGAAATTCATTTCCTTTATCAATATACGGGTGGCCCACGAGATTTTGGGCTGTGCGGATCCGGTTATGGATTACCTGTACATGGACCGTTTCCTGAACACCCTGATCATTTCACCTCCAAGATGCGGTAAGACCACACTGCTCCGGGATATCATACGCCAGGTCTCCAACGGAAGAAGCAGGGACCGGTGGATTCCGGGCATGAGCGTGGGCGTGGTGGATGAGCGGTCGGAGCTGGCGGCCTGCTATCAGGGCATTCCCCAGAATGACCTTGGAGTGCGCACGGATGTGCTGGACTGCTGTCCCAAAAGCCAGGGCATGATGATGCTGGTGCGCACCATGGCGCCGGGGGTGATCGCAGTGGATGAGATCGGAAGCCGCCAGGATATGGAAGCCATTGAATATGTAAGGAACTGCGGCTGTTCCCTGGCGGCAACCATTCACGGCAATTCCCTGGAGGACATCAGGCAGAAGCCCTGCATGGGAGAACTTCTGGCCCAGGGCACCTTTGAGCGGCTGATCCTGTTAGACAGCCGGGGAGGGCCGGGGCATGTGAGATCCATATGGGACAGGGGCGGAAATGTCCTTTATGGGGAAAAAGATCCGGGCAGCTGAAGGGAGAGGAGGTAGCCATGGCATTTAAGTGGTTGGGAAGCCTGCTGGTACTGTTTGCGGCAGGCGGATTTGGCGTATGGTCAGCCATGCAGTGGCGGGAACGGCTCCGCCTGCTTGAGAAGCTGCGGCAGATGATCTATTTTTTAAAAGGTGAGATCACATACAGCCATGCGCCTCTGGCCGAAGGGCTGGAGCGTGTGGGAAAGCGGGACCCCGGTCCGCTGGGAACGCTTTTTACCTCAGCGGCGGAGGGAATCTGCCGCCAGGAAGGGGAATCCCTTCAGGAGATATGGAGCAGGGAGGTAGGGCTGCTTTCCTCTCCTAAGGTAAGGCTTCCCCTCACAGATGAGGATCTGGAACAGCTGACCGGCCTGGGGGAACATCTGGGGTATCTGGATGTGGACATGCAGGAGCGTACCCTGAAGCTGTATTTAGAACAGCTGGATCTGTCCATTGATTATCTGAGGACTAACCAGAGGGAAAAATGCAGGCTTTATACCAGCCTTGGCATTATGGGGGGTATGTTCCTTGTCATTATGATGTATTAATACCGGATCATGATGTACGAATGCCGGATCACGCTCCGGCGCGTGTTGAAATGGAATATTAAAAGTTGAGGAGACGGCAAATGGGTGTAAATCTGATATTTAGAATAGCGGCAGTTGGAATCCTGGTTTCCGTAATCTGCCAGGTGTTAAAACACAGCGGCAGGGATGAACAGGCATTCCTGACAAGCCTGGCAGGGCTGGTCCTGGTGCTGTTCTGGATGATACCATACATATATGATCTGTTTGAAACCATGAAGAACCTGTTTGCGTTATAGGGAAAGGCGGTGGCTGTATGACAATCATCACAATCGCGGCAGCCGGGATTGCCACCGTATTGCTGGCAGTGCAGTTAAAGGGGATCAAAGGGGAGTATGCGGCCTATATGGTCATGGCGGCAGGCTTTTTTATCTTTTTTTACGGCACTGGCAAGCTGAGGGCGATCCTGGATGCGCTGGAACAGATCCAGGGATACATAAAGGTAAACAGCGTGTATCTTGTGACCCTTCTCAAGATGATCGGCATTACATATGTGGCGGAATTTGCCTCAGGCATCTGCAAGGATGCGGGATATGGCTCCCTGGGAAACCAGATCGAGATCTTTGGAAAGCTGTCCATACTGGGCATCAGCATGCCCATCCTGCTGGCCCTGTTTGGCACCCTGGAGACATTTTTGTCATGAGAGGGACGGAAAAATGGTTTACAAAGGCAGCTGTTGTCACGGGCCTGGTCATTCTGCTTTCTGCCTTTGGAGCCGGCAGTGCAATGGCCTGGGCCGTTACCGCGGATACCTCTGCTTATAATATGGACGGATTGCCGTCCGTTTTGGATGGGAGCGTTTCGGATGGGAGCGTTTCGGAAGATTCAGGAACGGACATGGACCATGCGGCCCAGGAACTGGGCATCCAGGATGAGATGGAAGGGCTTCAGCAGTTTTTAAACGAAGTCATGGGACAGCAGGATGGGATCCAGGGAAATTTTTCCTTCTGGGAACTGATGAAGGAGCTGGTCAAGGGAAATCTGAAAGGGATTTTGGGACAGGCGGGAGCAGGGATTCAGAACACGCTGTTTTCCGAGGTGAGAAGGGGCGGGCACATGCTGTTTCAGGTGGCGGCCATTGGGATCATAGGGGCTGTGTTTTCAAATGTATCATCCGTGTTTAAGGGCGGACAGATTTCAGATACGGGATTCTTTGTAACCTACATCCTTCTCTTTACATGTCTGGCAGCCAGTTTTGCGGCCAGCCTTCAGGTGGCGGCCCAGGTGCTGGATCAGATCCTGGAATTTATGAAGCTGATGATGCCCGCATACTTTATGTCGGTGGCATTTTCCGGGGGAAGCATGAGCGCCCTGGCGCTATATGAAGGAATGCTGGGGGCAGTGACCCTGGTCCAGTGGATCTGCAGTACGGTCCTGCTTTCCATGGTGAAGATCTACGTGCTGATGGTCCTGGGCAGTCATGTGGTGAAGGAAGCCCTTCTAACCAAGCTTACGGAACTTCTGGAACAGGCAGTGGGATGGGGCCTTAAGACACTTACCGGCCTGGTGGTGGGGTTCCATCTGATTCAGTCCATGATTTTACCCTATGCGGATGCGGCCGGTCAAGCGGGAATGAAGCGGCTGCTGGAGATTATACCGGGTCTGGGCCAGGGGGCCGGAGCCATGGCCCAGATGGTTCTGGGCTCAGGTGTATTGATCAAGAATACCATGGGAGCGGCGGCCGTGGTGGTGCTGGCAGTGATCACCGTGATTCCCATTATAAAACTCATGGTGCTCATGGTACTTTACCAGTGCGTGGCTGCCGTCATGCAGCCGGTGTGCGACAAGCGGGTGGTGTCCTGCGTGTCGGGGGTGTCCAAGGGGCACAAGCTTTTGATCCAGATCGTTCTGTACTCCATGTTCCTGTTTATGATATCCATTGCCATTACCTGTGCATCCACGAATGTGAATTATTTCGCATCCTAGAGTTTGAGTGAACAAAGCGCCGGATGATTTCTGAAATTATTTAAATGGAGGTTTGTATGGAGTCTGTCTACAGCTGGGTAAAAAACATCATATATTATATGATCTTCCTGTCCGTGGTGAGCAACCTTCTGGCAGACTCTAAATATGAGAAATATATCCGCTTTTTTGCCGGAATGGTGCTGATCCTCCTGGTGGTAAGCCCTCTGACCGGTAAGCTGCGCCTGGATGAACAGATATCCTCCATGTTCCGGTCCATTTCCCTGTATAATGATACGGCGGATCTAAAAAGCCAGCTGTGGGAGATGGATGACAAGAGGCTGGACCGTATTATGGGAAAGTATGAGGAGGCTGTGGAACAGGATGTGGCCGCCATGGCCGCTGCTGACGGCTTTGCCTGTGTCAATGCCAGGGTGCAGATCGACAGTGACAGGAACAGCAGCACATATGGGCAGGTGACGGACATTCAGATGCAGATCCGGCGCAGTGAAGGGGAAGAAAAGGGAAAGGAAGACTATATGGGCAGCCGCCCTGTGAACGTGGAGGCCAACCAGGTGGACAGTATCATGGTGGAACCGGTGGAGCTTGGGGAAGAGAGTCAGGCAGGTGACCGGGCGGATGGCCGGGGTGACGGCCGCAGAGGTGGCAGGGAAGATGATGGGGAAAACGGATCATCTGGGGGAGGGGAAGCTGCCGGGGGCAGGAATCAAATCATTCACCGTTTAACGGGAAAGGTGGCGGGGTATTATGGGATTGAAGAATCGCATATCCAAATTCAGTGGAAAAATGACTAAGGAAAAGTGGCTGCTGTTATTGCTCATAGGGGTTCTTTTGATGATCCTGTCATTTCCTTTGCCGGGCAGCCAGAAAAAGGATAAAGGGAAGGAGAACCAGACTGCTGCAGACAGCCAGGGTCCGGGGGCGGTGCCCCTTTGGACCGGAGACGCACAGGATCCGGCACAGACCGGAGAGTCCTCCATGTTCGGGTCATTGGGCCAGGATCACATGGGCGGCGGTTCCTCTGAAAACAGTGAGGGGGATCCTGCATATCCCGCATCAGCGTCTCCTGGCGGGGAAGGTTCCTATGAGACCCAGATGGAAAACCGGATCAAGAACCTTCTTAAGTCAGTGGACGGGGTGGGAAAGGTGGATGTTATGGTGGTCTTAAAATCCTCCAGTGAAAAGGTGGTAAGGGTAGACCGATCCACCAGTTCCAGCACAACCCAGGAAAAGGATTCGGGCGGGGGCACCAGGGAAGTTGCAAACAGCCAGTCGGATGAGAGCACGGTGTTGTCCGGCTCAGGTTCCAACGGAAGCGGGAACGTGCCTATCATAGAGAAAGAACTGAGTCCGGAGATCTCCGGAATCATCATCAGCGCGGAGGGCGGAGGCAGTCCAACGATAAAAGCTGAAATTTCTGAGGCAATGGAAGCATTATTTGGCCTTCCCCCACATAAAATAAAAGTATTAAAGAGGGTGGAATAAATAAAGGAGTGCAGGATATGAAAATCAAGAATATGAAACAGGTCAAAGAGCATATGAAGGACATGAACATGAAACGTTTGTTCCGCAGGAACCAGATCATCATCACCACGCTGGCTGTCATGATCGCAGCGGCAGGATATCTGAACTATGCGGGGAAAAAGGATCTGGCAAACGGAAACACGGTGTACGAGGCAGGGGCCATGGACATATCAGATGAGGATATCCTGGCGGAGAATCAGGCAGCTTCCCTGACCGGACAGTCAGGACTTCAGGAAATACCCAGTCTTGACCAGGATCCATCGGATCTGGATGCGGTCAGCGATGCGGACGGTGCCCAGGCGGCAGCTGATCCTGGAACGGATGCAGGAGCTTTGGCTCAGGCCGGGAATAACGCAGCGGTTGAGGAAGCAACCCAGGCCGCAGACGCAGGACAGACAGCGGACGCGGGACAGATGGCTCAGGCAGGAACAGACGGTTCAGCCCAAACCGGCCTTGAGAACCCGGGGGAAGCGGTCCTGACCAGCGGGATGAGCGTGGCTGATTACATAGCAAATGTGCAGCTCAGCAGGGAACAGATCCGTGCAAAGAATAAGGAGACCCTGATGACCCTGATCAACAGCACCAGCATTGATGAGGCTGCCAAGCAGCAGGCAATCCAGGATATGATCAAACTGACCGAGGTTTCCGAGAAGGAAAATGCCGCAGAAACCCTCCTGATGGCAAAAGGCTTCTCAGACCCGGTGGTGAGCATCACCCAGGATAAGGTAGATGTTGTGATCAATGCCCCGTCCATAACCGATCCCCAGCGCGCACAGATCGAGGATATCGTAAAGCGCAAGGCAGAGGTTGGGGCTGACCAGATTATTATCACACTGCTCAATATGGCGGAATAACGGAGAGTTAAGCGCTTATATGAAAATGGATTTGAACAGGGACATGGATATCCGTGCCCCTGTTTTGCATATACACTGTTTATTATGGAAGAGTGTATTTTTTTGCTTGTGTGATGGGAGGCCCTGTAGTATAATTTTTTGCAGATCGAAAAGATAAAAAAGGGGATACATATGGCGGCACTTACTAAAATGGCGATTGTAAAAGCGTTTGAGGAACTGGCAAGGGTTAAAAATGTGGACAGGATCACCGTAAAGGAGATCACGGATAAGTGCCAGATATCCAGGAATACCTTTTACTATCATTTTAAAGACATATACGATGTACTGGAAGAAATGCTGAACCAGAGAGTAGAGCAGATGATCGAGACCCTTGAACTTAATATGCAGAGCGGAAACAGCGTGCAGGATACCAGAAGGGCAGGCATGAGGTATATTTTGGACAACAGGGAGTTGTTTTTTAACCTGTACCAGTCTGCGGGCGTGCAGGAGGTCAAGATGTATCTGGATAAATCCTCCTCCGTTCTGGGGCACTACCTGATCGACCGGCTTTCAGAGGGGATGAATGTGTCGGAGCGGGATAAGGACCTGATCATTTCATTTTACCAATATGCCCACGCAGGGATGATGGCGGAGTGGCTGGAAAAAGGAATGAAGGATGACCTGGAGGAAAGAATGAACAGGATGGATGTGCTGTTCGAGGGGGATATTGTTATGGCCCTTGAGAGAAGCGCCCGCAATCCGGAATAAGAGGATCAACGTATCTATCAATTAAAAATTTGTCTGGTTTTAGTACAAATAGGGGCCGGGTGCACAAAAATTGTGCACCCGGCCCTTATTTGACCATTGAAGAACAGACCGTGTGGATTGTATTATATGCTGGTGCTGCACAGTAAAAGCAGCACCGGCAGCCATAAAGGGAGCAGAAGAAGGATACAGGAGATGAGCGTACATGCCAACACAGAAATTTTTAAACCTGTGCATTTACAAAAAGCAGTTGATCGTAAATGCAATGAAGCAGGAGATACTCCGGGTCCCGTATTCGGAGATAACCGTAAGCCGTGTTGCCAAGACAGCGGGAATCAGCCGCGCCAGCTTTTATACGTATTTTGACGGAAAGGAAGATTTGTTTTCCTATATGCTGTGCCAGGTTCTGGATCATATGGAATCATTGCTGATCCTTGCATTTCAGGAGGAAGACGGCTGCTTTGGCAACAGCATGAAACGGGTGTTTCATATGTTTACCCGGGACGACACAGGCGCGCTCCTTAACAGGATCCGCAAGCAATCCGCAGAGGACCGGGAAGTGGAACGGATCTTTACCATGGCTGAGATGCAGATCTACAGCGAGGAGCGCCGCAGGCACAGGGGGAAACAGTGTTATCAGACCATAGATCCGTCCGCGTATCCGGGGCTGGATGAGGAATATCTGACCTGTGCCATCGATATTGGTATCATGATCATTTTCAAGACATTATTTCAATATTGCGGGAACACATGCCAGGGGGATGAGTTGAATAAAGTTGCTGAGATACAGCTGGATATACTGGAAAAAGGAATCGGGGCTTAATTTCCCCAAACAGAAAGGAAGGCGTGAACATGAGGAAAACAACAAAAAGGCTGCTGGCGGGAGGACTTGTACTTGTGGCAGCAGCGGGGATCGGATGGAATGTAATAAAGTCAATGGAACAGCCGGCACAGTACGAAAACCGTCCTACCATATCGGCGGAACATCCTGAGACAGGGGACATTATTTTGTATACGGACCTGACAGGTACGGTGGAGCCCCGGTCCAGGGCATCGGTCCAGCCCAAAATAGGAGGGGAGATTCTGGAGGTGTATTTTCAGGCCGGGGACCATGTGCAGGCCGGGCAGGAACTGTGCAGGATCGACTCGGATGTGCTCACATCCTTAAAACTGCAGATGGATGCGGCAAGCGTATCATCCAATGAAGCGGCCAGGGAGCTGGCCAGGCAGGAGCCCCTTTACGCTGCCGGCTATGTGTCACAGCAGCTGATTGAACAGGCGCGCGATTCTGCCAAAAGTGCGCAGATCGCCTATGAATCAGCAAAGCACCAGTATGAGCTGCAGCTTGATTATACCACGGTAAAGGCGCCCATCAGCGGAGTGGTGGAGACAAGGAATGTGGAACCACACGACCATGTGGACACATCTGCGGAGATCTGTGTCATCTCCGCAGGTGAACAGCTCCAGGTAAAGTTCGGCATCACGGAAAAAATATTAAAACATATGAAAGCAGGAGACACTGTTTCCGTGGAAAAGAACGGAACCAGTTATGAGGGGCAGGTGACCGAGGTGGGCACCATGGCCAATCCTTCCACCGGCCTTTATGACGTCAAAGCCGAGATCAGCCAGACAGGAGGTCTGACCAGCGGAACAAAGGTGAAACTGACCGTGGTGATGGATCAGGCCAGGTCTGTGATGACCGTGCCGGTGGACGCGGTGAACTATGACAACGGTGAAGCATTTGTTTACTGCTACCAGGACGGCAGCGCCCGTAAAACAAAGATTGTAAGCGGTATCTATGACTCCGGACGCATGGAGGTAATATCAGGTCTTGACAGCAGCAGTCTGGTGATCACCAGCTGGAGCAATGAACTCCTGGACGGCGCGCAGGTGATACTGGATACCCGGGAAGCAGGTGAATAGGGATGGTTAATATCACTAAATTCGCAGTAAAAAGGCCCACTACCATTATCTTGTGCCTTATCACTATTTTCTTTTTCGGGATCCAGTCCCTTTTAGGAACCAAGGTTGAGCTGACCCCGGAGATGGAGCTGCCCATGCTGGTCATCAGTACCGTGTATGCAGGGGCAAGCCCGGATGATATCAATGAACTGATCACCATGAAGCAGGAGGATGCCATCACATCCCTGGACGGTGTGGACACAATACAGTCCTACTCCCAGGAAAATGTATCGGTGATCATGGTCCAGTATGAATACGGAACCAATATTGATACAGCCTATATCAATCTGAAAAAGGCCATGGACGGCATCCGCAGCGATCTGCCGGATGATGCCAATGAACCCACCATTATGGAACTGGACCTGAACGCCCAGCCGGTGGTGACCCTGGCGGTCAGCGGGCAGGTGGACGGAAACCTTTATACATATGTGGACAACAATGTGGTCCCATTGTTTGAAAAACTGGGGTCCGTGGGCGAGGTGTCCCTGTCCGGCGGCCAGAAAAGCTATATCAGGGTGGAATTGATACCGGAAAAACTGGAGCAGTATCATCTCACCATGTCTGCAGTGGGCCAGATCGTGGGAGCAGCGGATTTTACCATTCCGGCAGGTGAGGTAAAGGTCGGAAAACAGAACCTGGATGTCAGTGTGGGCAATGACTATGACAATGCGGAAAGCCTGAAGTCCGTGGCTATTCCACTGGCAAACGGGGATGTCATCCATCTGTCCGATATTGCAGAGGTGTATGATGCCCTGGAGGATGCGGATTCCATTGGCCGCTACAATGGAAGTGATATCATTTCCTTGGGCATAAAAAAACAGCAAAGTTCCACGGCTATTGATGTATCCAGGGACGTTATGAAGGAGATCCAGGAGATTGAGGCCGTCAACCCGGGAATCCGGATCACAGTTGTAAATGATTCCAGCGAGATGATCACGGAATCCATTTCAAACGTATTTCAAACCATGATCATGGCGGTGATCCTTTCCATGATCGTTCTGTGGCTGTTCTACGGCGACCTGCGGGCATCTGTGATCGTTGGAACCTCCATTCCCATTTCCATTATGCTGGCTCTGATCTCCATGAGCGCCATGGGATTTTCCTTAAACGTTATTTCCCTCACATCCCTGGTTCTGGGCGTGGGCATGATGGTGGATAATTCCATCAATGTGCTGGACGGCTGTTTCAGGGCAAAGGAAAAACATAATTTTTATGACGCGGCCATTGAGGGCAGCCGTACCATGATCGGCTCCATTACAGGCGGCACGATCACCACCTGCGTGGTGTTCCTTCCCCTGGCAATGCTGAGCGGAATGTCGGGACAGCTGTTTAAGCAGCTGGGGTATACCATTGTCTTCTGTATGATCGCCTCCCTGTTCTCGGCAGTGAGCATTGTGCCTTTGTGTTATTACCAGTGGCATCCCATGGAAAAAGAAAATGCCCCGGTAAACCGCCTGATGAAATCCCTACAGGCATGGTACCGCAAAAACATGCCCTCCATCATACCCAGGACCAGGCTGATCATGGGTACCAGTGTCCTGCTGCTGGCAGCGGCCTTTCTTTTAGCCTCCAGGCTGAATGTGGATCTCATGTCATCCGTGGATGAGGGGATCGTACAGGTGACTGTCAAGACAAAACCCGGACTGTCCATTGAATCGGTCAATGAGACTCTGGCACAGGTGGAGGACATGATCATAAATGACGAGTCCGTGGACCATTACCTTTTAACATATGGCTCCAGCGGGCTGAGTACGGGCGGGGGTGGCGCTACCCTGAACGCATATCTGAAGGATGACCGCAAACTGTCCACCGATGAAGTGATCGACCAATGGAGGCGGGAGACGGAACGGTATAAGGATGTCTCCATTACGATGGAGCAGGGAAGCACCACCAGCTCCTCAGCCATGAGCAGCAGCGACCAGATCGAGATCGACCTGCAGAGCACGGACTATGACGCGCTGAAAATGGCGGCAGATGAGCTGGCTGACGCCCTTCGGGAGAGGGAGGATGTGATGCAGGTCCACTCCTCCATTGAAAACGCGGCTCCGGTCATCAAGGTAAAGATCGATCCTGTGAAGGCACAGGCCGAGGGGCTGACACCTGCGGGCATCGGCTCGGTCATATACAGCAGCCTGAGCGGAATGGATGTTTCCACCGTGCGCATCAATGGTGAGGACGTGGATATCCGGGTGGAGTATGCGCCGGACCGGTACGATACCATTGATAAACTTCAGGGAATGATGATCACCACGGCCACGGGTACAACTCTTCCTCTGGAAGACCTGGGGGATATTTATTATGAGGACAGTCCCCAGCAGATTGAACGGAAGGATAAGCAGTACCAGGTAGCCATCACCATGGAACCACAGGCAGACTATAAAAAGACGGCTGAAAAAAATGTAAAAAAGTTTGTGGATTCATGGGAACTTCCGGCGGAGGTGGAGCCGGCTGCCAATTCCATGGATGAAATGATGGGAGAAGAGCTGGGCGCGCTGGGAGGTGCGCTGGGAACCGGCGTGTTCCTGATATTTATTGTCATGGCGATCCAGTTTGAATCACCCAAGTTTTCCCTGATGGTCATGACCACCATTCCCTTCAGCCTGATCGGTTCATTTGGGCTCTTGTTCGCGGCGGACAGTCCCATCAGTATGGTTTCCATGCTGGGATTTCTGATGCTCATAGGAACCGTGGTCAATAACGGGATCCTCTATGTGGAAACCGTGAACCAGCTGCTGGCGGAAATGCCTCTGGACCAGGCGCTGGTGGAAGCAGGCGCCATCCGTATGAGACCCATTTTCATGACCACCCTGACCACGGTCATATCCATGGTGCCCAATGCGCTGGCTTACGGAAAGGCGGGAGCCATGATGCAGGGGCTGGCCCTTGTAAATGTGGGCGGTCTGATCGCGGCCACGGCACTGACCCTGATCATGCTTCCCACTTACTATAAACTGGTTTACAACCTGGGCCGAAAGAGCCTGGGACTTGATGAGGAGAATATTTCAGACTAAAACTGTCGGAAAAATTAACCTATACATATTTCGCCCTTTTTGTTATAATAGTAAAATAATAGTTTACAAGTCATAACAGGAGGCAAATTGTGATGGCAGAGGAAAATCGCAGTACCCATAAATTATACGAGAAAGATAAGATCGGCGAAGTACAGATAGCGGATGAGGTGGTGGCGATCATAGCCGGACTGGCTGCCACTGAGGTGGAGGGTGTGGACTCCATGGCGGGCAACATTACCAACGAACTGGTAGGCAAGCTGGGAATGAAGAACCTGAGCAAGGGAGTGAAGGTGGATGTGACGGAGGAGCATGTGTCCGTGGATCTTTCCCTGAACATCCGGTATGGGTATAATATACCGGCCGTAAGCGAGCAGGTACAGGACAAGGTGAGCGCAGCCATCGAGAATATGACAGGGCTGACCGTGCTGGATGTGAACATAAAGATTGCCGGTGTCAACATGGACGAAGGCAAGTAGCAGCGTATATAAGATGGATAAGACACTCCCTGGAGCGTTGTTCAGGGAGTGTTTTATACATTTTTTATTGTTTTTATGCAGTGGTTTTGCTATAATGTCTACAACGGAACTTCCTTTTTCAGGGGGAGAACCAACCAACATTGAAGAAAGGAAAATGTACCAAAGGCTGAGGATGTGAACATTACATGGATCGGCTTTTACGTACAAGAAGAGAAAATGACCAGAAGAGAATTGCGGGAGCACTGTTTTAAAATGTTGTTCTCGGCAGACTTCTATCCCACCCAGGAAGAGGCCATCGCCCAGCTGGATCAGTATTTCCAGTCGCCGGAAGAAGAAGACGTAGACACAGAGGGTGTTCTTCAGGTATTGCATAAAGTAGAATTAAAAACCGAGGACAGTGAATATCTTCAGGCAAGAACAGCAAACATAATAGATAAGATTCCTGAGATTGATGCAAAGCTGAACGAGGTGGCGGCCGGATGGAAGACAAAGCGCATGGGTAAGGTGGAACTTACGATTCTGCGTCTGGCGCTCTTCGAGATGGCGTATGATGATACCATTCCGGAAAAGGTGTCCATCAACGAGGCCGTGGAGCTGGCCAAGAAGTTTGGCGGCAACGATTCACCGGCATTTGTCAATGGGATCCTTGCAAGATTCATAGGTAAGGAAAGCAAAGAGCAGGCATAACACATGGCAAGCGTTTATACCGTAACACAGGTAACAGCATATATAAGGAACATGTTTACACAGGACTTCGCACTGAACCGTATTTCTATCAAGGGCGAGGTCTCTAATTGTAAATATCACACATCCGGTCATATATATTTCACCCTGAAGGACGGCGGCTCACAGATTGCCGCCGTCATGTTTGCAGGGCAGAGAAAGGGGCTGACCTTTGAACTGGAGGAAGGCCAGGAAGTTACTGTCACCGGTAATGTGGACGTGTATGAGCGGGACGGCAGGTACCAGCTCTATGCAAAGGAGATAACCAGGGAAGGCCGAGGCGATCTGTTTGCCCGTTTTGAGAAGCTGCGCAATGAATTGGAGGACATGGGCATGTTTGACGGCTGTTATAAGCAGCCCATACCCAAATATGCATTAAAGGTAGGGATCGTCACGGCCAGTACCGGGGCTGCCATCCGGGATATCATGAATATTTCCGCCAGAAGGAATCCCTATGTGCAGCTGATCCTGTACCCTGCCCTGGTCCAGGGAGAGAGGGCAAAGTTCAGCATTGTAAAAGGGATCGAAACCCTGGACCGCATGGGACTTGATGTGATCATTGTGGGCCGGGGCGGAGGCTCCATTGAGGATCTTTGGGCATTTAATGAGGAGATGGTGGCCAGAGCCATATTTAACAGTACCACTCCCATCATCTCAGCCGTTGGCCATGAAACCGATGTGACCATTGCGGATTACGTGGCCGACCTGAGGGCGCCGACTCCGTCCGCGGCAGCAGAGCTGGCTGTGTTTGACCTCAGCCAGTTTGAAGAACAGGTAAAGCTGTACAGCCAGGTCTTAAACCGTTCCATGGAGCGGAAGGTGGAGAAGCTTGCGTTCCGCCTGGAACAGGGAAAGATGCGGCTGACGCTTCACAGTCCAGAGCGGCAGTTGGTGGACCGCAGGCAGAGGCTGGCTGATATTGAGAGCCAGATGGAGCGGATCATGAAGGAACGGCTTGGGTCAGACAAAAGGCGCCTGACAGACATTGAAAAGCGTTTGAGTTTTTTAATAGAGGGAAGCCTGAAAGCAGGAAAGCACCGCCTGGCCCTTGGCGCCGGGCGTTTGGAGGCACTGTCCCCTCTTAAGAAGCTCAGCGCCGGATATGGGTTTGTGACGGATACACGGGGAAATGCCGTCAGGACCATTGCCCAGACAAAGCCCGGGGACATAATAGGAATCAGCGTGAGGGACGGCCGGATCGAGGCCCAGGTTGAATACGTGTTTGAAAGTGAGGGATAAGGCATGCCGCGCAGGAAAGCAGACACACAGGAAAAGGAAGAGCAGCAGGCTGGCAAGGAAGAACGGCAGGCTTGTAAGGAAGAACAGCAGGCTGGCATTGAGGAAAACTTTGTACAGCTGGAGGAGATCATAAAAAAGCTGGAGGCAGGGGACAGTACGCTGGAAGAATCATTTGCCTGTTATGAGGCAGGTATGAAGCTGGTGAAGTCTCTGAACAGCCAGATAGATAAAGTAGAAAAGAAAATTCAGATATTGAGCGAGGGTGATGAAAATGAGTGATAAGGAAACATTTAAGAAGGAACTGAACGAACGTACAGCAGAGATCGAAAAGTTAATTGAAACCTATCTTCCGGAAGAAACCGGCCATCAGAAGACCATCCTGGAAGCTATGAATTACAGTATAAGGGCCGGCGGCAAGCGCCTGCGCCCCATGCTGATGCAGGAGATGTGCCGCCTGTTTACAGGCTGCCTTCTGGAATCTGTGATACCATTCATGGCAGCGGTTGAGATGATCCATACCTCCTCACTTGTGCATGATGACCTTCCCTGTATGGATGATGATATGATGCGCAGGGGTAAGGCCAGCACATGGGCTGAATTCGGGGAGGATATCGGCGTTCTGGCAGGAGATGCGCTTATGATGTATGCATTTGAAACGGCCTCCTGCGCATTTGAGACCAGTGTGGATCCGGATGAACTCTCCAGGATTGGAAAGGCCATAGGGATCCTTGCACGAAAGACCGGGGTGTATGGTATGATCGGCGGCCAGACGGTGGATGTTGAACTGGCAGGCGGACCGATTCCGGCGGACAAGCTGGATTTTATCTATCATTTGAAGACAGGCGCCCTGATTGAGGCGTCCATGCTCATCGGCGCCGTGCTGGGCGGGGCTGCGGATGAGGACTGCAAGATCGTGGAATCCCTGGCGTCCAAGATCGGTATGGCATTCCAGATCCAGGATGATATCCTGGATGTGACCGGCAGCGAAGAGATCATCGGCAAGCCGGTAAACAGCGATGAAAAGAATAAAAAGACCACCTACGTGACACTGGAAGGTCTGGAAAAGGCAAAGCAGGATGTGGAGAAGATATCTGCTGAAGCCATAGAGGAACTGAATAAACTGCCCGGGAACAATGATTTCCTGGAACAGTTGATCCATCTGCTGATCCACAGGCAGAAATAAGCCGGTATAACCATTTGGAGAAACATCAATATGATATTGGAGCATATTAAGGGGCCGGAGGAGTTAAAGTCTCTTCCCCCCGAGGAATTAAAAAAACTGTCCCAGGAGATCCGTGAATTCCTGATCGAAAAGATCAGCCATACCGGCGGCCATCTGGCCTCCAACCTGGGTGTGGTGGAGCTGACCATTGCCCTGCATCTCACATTCAACCTCCCGGAGGATAAGGTGATATGGGATGTAGGGCACCAGTCTTATACCCACAAGATCCTGACCGGGCGTATGGCTGAGTTTGATGAGCTGCGCCAATACGGAGGACTCAGCGGATTTCCAAAGCGCAAGGAGAGTCCCTATGATTCCTTTGACACAGGGCACAGTTCCACTTCCATCTCAGCAGGCCTTGGGATCGCTCTTGGCCGTGATCTGAAGGGACTGGATTACAAGGTGGTATCAGTGATCGGAGACGGGGCCCTGACAGGCGGCATGGCCTACGAGGCCCTTAATAATGCCGCCAGAATGAAGCGGAATTTCATTATTGTGCTGAACGACAACAATATGTCTATTTCGGAAAATGTAGGGGGCATGTCCCGCTACTTAAATGGCCTGCGCACAGGCAGCGGTTACAATGACCTGAAGAAGAATGTGGCAGATGCCCTGGACCGGATACCGGTGGTGGGATCTGTGATGATAGATAAGATCAAGCGCACCAAGAACAGCATCAAACAGCTGTTCATACCAGGCATGCTTTTTGAAAATATGGGCATTACCTATCTGGGGCCGGTGGACGGACATAATATCCCCGCCCTGTGCAAAGTGCTAAGGGAAGCACAGAAGTTGGACCACGCTGTCCTGGTCCATGTGATCACAAAAAAAGGTAAAGGCTACAGGCCGGCTGAGAAGAATCCTTCCCACTTCCACGGGGTAGGTCCGTTTGACGTGGACACGGGCAAGCCGTTGTCGGAGCAGAAGAATCCATCTTATACGGATGTATTTTCCAGGAAGATCTGTCAGCTGGGGGCGCAGTATCCCAATCTGGTGGCTGTGACCGCAGCCATGCCCGATGGTACGGGATTGACTGCCTTTGGAAAAAAGTATCCCCACCGTTTCTTTGACGTGGGTATTGCGGAGGCGCATGCGGTGACCTCTGCGGCAGGCATGGCGGCAGCCGGATTAAAACCGGTGGTTGCGGTCTATTCCTCCTTTTTGCAGAGGGCATATGACCAGATCCTTCATGATGTATGCATCCAGAACCTTCCCGTACTGTTTGCGGTGGACCGGGCAGGCCTTGTGGGCAGCGATGGGGAAACCCATCAGGGAATATTTGATTATTCCTTTCTTACGTCTATCCCCAACATGAGCGTCATGGCTCCCAAAAACATGTGGGAGCTGAGGGCCATGCTGGAATTTGCCATGGAGTATGACCGTCCCCTGGCCGTGCGCTATCCAAGGGGAGAAGCATACCGGGGACTGAGGGATTTCAGGCAGCCGGTGGCCTACGGAAAAGGCGAGATGCTTTACGAGGAAAAGGATATTGCGCTGCTGGCAGTGGGCAGTATGGTGAGCACAGGAGAGCATGTGAGGGAGAAGCTGAAAAAGGAAGGCTATGCATGTTCCCTTGCCAATGGCCGCTTTGTAAAGCCCATTGACATAGAATTGATAGATCGTCTGGCCGGGAATCACGGCCTGATCGTAACATTGGAGGAGAATGTCCTTCAGGGAGGATATGGGCTGGCGGTGACTGCGTATATCCATCAGAATTACCCACATATCAAGGTGTTAAATGTGGCCCTGCCTGATGATTATGTGGAACATGGTAATGTTTCCATATTGAGGGAAGGACTTGGAATAGACAGTGATTCCATCATAAGGACCATGAAGGCCGGAGGATGGATGAATGGGCTGAACTAGGGAGGAAAAGATGAAAGAGCGTTTGGATGTGCTTATGGTGCAGAGAAGTCTGGCTGAGTCCAGAGAAAAGGCCAAGGCCCTGATCATGTCAGGAATCGTCTATGTAAATGGACAAAAGGAGGATAAGGCGGGAACCTCCTTTGACGATACGGCTCAGATCGAAGTCAGGGGAAGCACTCTTAAGTATGTGAGCCGCGGAGGCCTGAAGCTGGAAAAAGCCATGAGTCATTTTGGCGTGGAGCTTGAGGGAAAGGTCTGCATGGATGTGGGGGCTTCCACAGGAGGATTTACAGACTGTATGCTCCAGAACGGGGCAGTGAAGGTGTACAGCGTGGACGTGGGGCACGGACAGCTGGCATGGAAACTGCGGAATGATGACCGTGTGGTGTGTATGGAAAAAACAAATATTCGCTACGTGACCCCGGAGGATATTGGGGACAGGATCCGGTTTGCAAGTATTGACGTGTCCTTTATCTCCCTTACCAAGGTTCTGGGACCGGTGAAGGCGCTGCTTACAGAGGATGGACAGATTGTGTGCCTGATCAAGCCGCAGTTTGAGGCGGGACGTGAAAAGGTGGGCAAGAAAGGGGTTGTCAGGGAAAAGAGTGTGCACCTGGAAGTGATCCGGATGGTGATCCAGTATGCGCTCAGCATAGGGTTTGAGGTGCTGAACCTGGAATATTCCCCTATTAAGGGACCGGAAGGAAATATTGAGTACCTTCTTTATCTTCAGAACCATGGCGGAAACCAGATTGGGGATCATGATGGGTATCATGCCGGGGACCATGATGCAGTTGCAGATGAGGAAACCGTAATCTACAGTCACGTGCCGGTGGATCCCAAGATGGTTGTGGAGGAAGCACACACTTCACTGGATAAATAACAGGAGCCTAACAATGAAATATTTCTATATTATTGCCAATCTGAGCAAGGAATATGTAAAAGACGCTCAGGTGTTTATCAAAACATACCTTGAAGCAAAGGGCGCTGTGTGCAGGTTGAACAGCGCATCTTTGCGGGACAGGGAGAGCACCCATACAAATTCCGGGATGGTACCGGAGAATACGGAGTGTGTTATCACCATCGGCGGGGATGGGACCTTGATCCAGGCAGCCAGGGATCTGGCCGGAAGGGGGATCCCTATGGTTGGCGTCAACCGTGGCCATTTGGGTTACCTGAACCAGATCAGCAGGCAGGAAGATATTGCCCCTGTTATGGATGCGCTTTTGGAGGACCGTTATCAGCTGGAAAAACGGATGATGATACAGGGAACGGCATTTCACGATAAGGAGCCTGTATTGTCGGACATTGCGCTGAATGAGATTGCAGTTACCAGGCAGGATCCTCTGAAGGTCCTGCGTTATTCCGTTTACGTCAATGACGAATATCTCAATGAATACGCGGCGGACGGGGTGTTGGTGGCAACACCCACGGGTTCCACGGCATACAATCTCTCCGCGGGAGGCCCGGTCATTGCCCCCTCGGCCCGGATGATGGTGCTGACGCCCATCTGTTCCCATTCACTTAATGCCAGGAGCATTGTTCTGGCGCCCGAGGACAGGATAGAGATCAGGCTGTTAAACAGCGGCCAGGTGGTGTCCTTTGACGGGGACAGTTCCATGGAGCTGTCCGCAGGGGACAGCATTTGTATTGAGTGTTCCCATCTGGAGACGGTTATGGTGAAATTAAAACAGGTATCATTTATGCAAAATCTCAGCAATCATTTGGGGAGAATATGACATGAAAGTAGAGAGGCACAGTAAAATCGTAGAATTAATCGGTAAATATGACATAGAGACTCAGGAGGAGTTGGCTGAAAAACTGAATGAGTCAGGCTTTAATGTGACTCAGGCAACTGTTTCCCGGGACATCCGGGAGCTGAAGCTGACCAAGATGCAGTCCGAAAACGGCAGGCAGCGGTACATGGTCCTGGAAAGCCCCAGGGGTACCTCGGCTATCAAGTTTATCCGGATATTAAAGGACGGTTTCATGTCCATGGACATGGCGCAGAATATCCTGGTGATCAAAACTGTTTCAGGCATGGCCATGGCGGTGGCAGCTGCCCTGGATGCCATTCAGTTTACTGAGATAGTGGGATGCATTGCAGGGGATGACACCATTATGTGCGCCATCCGCAGCGTGGATGATACGATTATTGTGATGGAGAAGATCAAGAAGATGGTGGAGGATTAAGACATGTCCCAGGGGGTGCAGGGGACATGCTTTAGCGTTAACCGGTGTTCAGATACGTTTTAGCGTCAATGAAAGAGGTGCATTATGTTACTGGAGCTGCATGTAAAAAACCTGGCCCTGATCGAGAAGGCGGACGTGGAGTTCGGCGAAGGGCTCAACATACTCACCGGAGAGACAGGAGCCGGTAAATCCATTATCATCGGTTCCGTGACCATGGCGCTGGGGGGCAAGGCTTCCCGGGAAAGCATACGCCATGGAGCGGATTATGCCTATATTGAACTTGTGTTTTCCGTTTCAGGACAGGAAAAAACAGAAGCCCTAAAAGCGCTGGAGGTAGAACCCACAGAAGATGGGCTTGTAATTGTCTCGCGCAAGATCATGGCTTCCAGGAGTGTGAGCCGTATCAATGACGAGACAGTTACCACGGCCAGACTGCGCCAGATCACAGGCCTGCTGCTGGATATCCATGGCCAGCATGAGCATCAGTCACTTTTGTACAAATCCAAACATCTTGAAATCCTGGATGCCTATATAAAGGCCAATTCCCAGCCGGTAAAACAGAATATATACAGGGAATACCAGACCTACCGCACCCTGAAGGAGCGGTTGGAGGGATTTGACATGGACAGCGAAAGCCGTATCAGGGAGACTGATTTCCTTCGTTTTGAGATACAGGAGATTGCGGATGCCGCCTTAAAGGAAGATGAGGAGGAAGCGTTGACCGCGGTCTACCGCAGGTTTGCCCACTCCCAGAAAATAGCCGAGAGCCTGGGCGCAGCCTATGAGGCAGTGGAGGGGGAATGGATTTCACGTGCCCTGAGGGAGGTTGAGCGGGTGGCAGAGTATGATGGAGCACTGGGAGGGATACGGGACCAGCTCTATGATGCGGATTCCATTTTGGAGGACGCCAAACGGGAGATATCTTCCTACATGGATTCCATGGAATTTGACGAGGAAACCTTCCGCCAGACAGAGGAGCGTCTGGACCTGATACACAACCTTCAGGCAAAATATGGCGCAACGGTGCCTCTGATCCATAAAAAATTGGAAGAAAAAAGGAAGCGTCTGGATGAACTGGAGGATTATGACTTTCACAGGGAACAGACCAGGAAAGAGCTTGAAATGTGTGTGAATCATCTGGAGGGATTCTGTGCACAATTAACTGAGATACGTAAAAAGGCATCCAGGGATCTTGTAAAAAAAATCAAACAGGGACTGGTTGACCTGAATTTTCTGGATGTGGATTTTGATATGGAGTTCCGGCAGATGGAGCATTTCGGCCCTTCTGGATGGGATGAGGCGCAGTTTATCATTTCCACCAATCCCGGGCAGCCTATGCGGCCGCTAAAAGACGTGGCTTCCGGCGGAGAACTGTCCAGGATCATGCTGGCGATCAAGACCGTGCTTGCTGATTCAGACGATATTCCAACCCTGATCTTTGATGAGATCGATACTGGTATCAGTGGAAGGACGGCACAGAAGGTATCTGAGAAGCTTTCCTATATTGCAGGGAACCACCAGGTCATCTGTATCACCCATCTTCCCCAGATCGCAGCCATGGCAGACGCTCATTTTGAGATATCAAAATCTGCCAAAGATGGAAGCACTCTCACAACCATACGGCTTTTGGACCGGAAAGCATCGGTGGAGGAACTTGCCAGGCTCTTAGGCGGCGCACGGATTACGGAAACAGTGCGCAAAAATGCGTTGGAGATGAAGGAATTGGCAGACAGAACAAAATAAAACAGATTGAAATCCGCGGTACGGATAATACTAAGAAAGAGGCAGTGAGCATGCGTCTTTCTTTTTTTGACCGAAAACAGCTTTAAAAGACAGAACATGCCTTTGCCGAAATCTAATACAAGACTATATAAGGAGGCAGGGCGATGACAGGAAAATCAAAATTTTACCGGTGGCTGGGGCGTGTTTTCTGGCTTTCCGTTGTAGCTGTTACGGGATACACGTGGTATTACATGGACCAGGCGGTGCCGGACCGGGTGAGCATCATTCAAAACCAGGAGGAGGAATTTTCCTTTGGTCTGCCTTTAAAAGCAACAATATCAAGCGATAGTAAGGAAGTGTCCCTGGGAAATGAGAGTAATATCCCGGCGGACCAGATTACGATCAGCGGCAAGCAGCACTTCTCCATGTTTGCCCAGGAGCAGGGAAGCTACCAGGTGGGCCTGAAGCTGTTTGGAGTTATTAAGCTGAAGGATATTCAGGTGGATGTGGTGGATACAAGGTATGCCATACCATGTGGAAAGCCCATAGGGATCTATCTGAAATCAGACGGTGTCATGGTGATCGGAACGGGGCGTATCACCGGAACGGACGGAATGGAAGTGGAGCCTGCCTACGGGGTTTTAAAATCAGGGGATTATATAGAAGCATTTAACGGAAAACCAATGAAGACAAAAGAGGATCTCATCAATGCTGTTAACGAGTCGGGAGGACAGGATTCAGTTGTGTCTATCCGGAGAGAGGGAGAGCCGGTGGATGTGAATGTAAAGCCGGTGGAGAGTTCGGACGGCCACTACAAACTGGGAGCATGGGTCAGGGACGATACGCAGGGGATCGGAACCATTACTTATGTGGACATGAATGGAAATTTCGGGGCACTGGGGCATGGGATCAGCGACAGCGATACAGGTGATCTGGTAGAGACGTCTCAGGGAGCTCTTTACTCAACGGAGATCATGGGGATAGAAAAGGGTACTATTGGGAAACCGGGCCTTTTGTCCGGTGTGATCTACTACGGTCCCCAGTCTCACATGGGAGATATAACCTTAAATACAAATGAAGGTATTTTTGGAACCGTGAACCAGCAGTACAAAAAGCAGCTCACAGGCGAACCCATGGAGATTGCCTGCCGCCAGGACGTAAAACCCGGGATCGCATATATCAGAAGTGACGTCTCAGGCCAGCTTGAGGATTATGAGATAGAGATACAGAAGGTAGATTACAATGCCAGCCATAAAAATAAAAGTATGGTTATTAAGGTAACGGATCAGAGGCTCTTGGATCTGACCGGGGGGATCGTGCAGGGAATGAGCGGAAGCCCGATCATACAGGATGGGAAGCTGGCCGGGGCGGTGACCCATGTGTTTGTGCAGGATGCGAGCCGGGGGTATGGGATTTTGATTGAGAATATGTTGGAGCATTGAGGGTGAGGGAGGATAGAGTGGGCATATAGGTGCTGTGATCCTGCGTTCTTGGCTCTTATAAGCCTTTGTCCACTCTATCTTATGGAGTAAAAATTTTTGGTGCTTAGACGAAGTAGTGAGCGGATAGAGGAAGAGATGTAAGGGGAGCAAGATTTTGAACCATAATTTTGGTATATAAATACTTGATAATGTAAGTTACTATATTGGTGCGAATGCCAAGTGCACATGAAAAGCATAGGAGATTCGCACTTGGTTTTTAAGAAAAATTTGAGAAAAGAGAATAATTTAGATATCATGGGTTGTAAAATGATTAAGAGAGTTGTATGATTTGTATAGAATATGTCTTGTATAAAAAAGAAAATTAGACATATTTGCAGTCAGCTTCCGCGAGGGGGCTGTGGATTGAAATAAAAGAAAAGCCCCCACATCACTGCAGGGACTCATCGTCAGCTTCCGCGAGGGGGCTGTGGATTGAAATAAAAAAGATGGTGGATTAAAAGCAGAATACATGAAAGTCAGCTTCCGCGAGGGGGCTGTGGATTGAAATAGAAGGCGATTGATGTAGATGTGGCAGAGAGAGCCGTCAGCTTCCGCGAGGGGGCTGTGGATTGAAATTGCAATTTCTGCGCTAGTTAAGACGGGAACCGTTGTCAGCTTCCGCGAGGGGGCTGTGGATTGAAATCTCCAGGATCTGCTCGTAATACTCCAGTTCCCCCGTCAGCTTCCGCGAGGGGGCTGTGGATTGAAATTCTCATGCTGTCTAGCACGGACATATCACCAAAGTCAGCTTCCGCGAGGGGGCTGTGGATTGAAATGTACCCAAAAGTCATTGAGTCGAAATACTGCACCGTCAGCTTCCGCGAGGGGGCTGTGGATTGAAATAACGATAATGAAGCAAACTAAACAGGAGGTTATAGTCAGCTTCCGCGAGGGGGCTGTGGATTGAAATATAATGAGACTGGCTGTAAAACATGGAATAATGGGTCAGCTTCCGCGAGGGGGCTGTGGATTGAAATACAATTCTATCACCGGCCATTTTGCACATCATTAGTCAGCTTCCGCGAGGGGGCTGTGGATTGAAATAGGCCGAAAAAAATAAGGCTGCAACGGATGCCGCTGTCAGCTTCCGCGAGGGGGCTGTGGATTGAAATAATAGCAAAAGTGTTTGATACCGCACAGATAAAGTCAGCTTCCGCGAGGGGGCTGTGGATTGAAATCCGTAGCCGTTGTGGGATACTTTGCATAGTAGCTGTCAGCTTCCGCGAGGGGGCTGTGGATTGAAATTTTCAGGTAGTCAGCCTTGTTATTTACCTGCAATGTCAGCTTCCGCGAGGGGACTGTGGATTGAAATCAGTTAATTTCAGAATGTTACCCAAATTATAAAGCGTCAGCTTCCGCGAGGAGTCTGCGGATTGAAATATTAGAAATTAAAATCAGCATGCGGAATTCTGACCGTCAGCTTCCGCAAGGAAGCTGTGGTGATAGAAATCCATTGTAATATTGATGTCGCTGCTCCCTAAACGGTCAGCCCCAGCATAGGTTAATTCAATCCGAATAAATTAAGTCATATAATATAAAAAATATTAAAACATCAGATGAAAGCACTATTCTGATAAACCCGACTATCCTGTTCTTCCAGCGTACCGAATAAGTGATCGACATGCAAAAGAAATCAAAGAAATCAAATCACCCCAATACAAAGACCACATAGCCTCCCTCCATTAATTATTCCAATACACCCATCTTCCCAAAATAACATCTCCAATTTTTCCCAAAAAACAAAAACATCACTTCTACAATAAAGAAAACCAAACACACTCCCATTCCAATAACCCAAAAGTAATCACACGTTCAAACATCATATGCCTCAATTATCCATCACACTAAAAAGCATTCAACGATCATATACGGATCCTTCACCTATGTGGCAATGGAACAAAAGAAATTTTTATTCAGAAGTGGCGCAGCCTGCCTCAGAATATCATATCCTCCAGCGGCCAGCGGATGTGAGGAATATCCTAGTGAAATTATGTCAAACAGAAATGGTAGGAGTTTATATCAATCATCAATCCGCCGATATAAGCTAGATTGAATCCCCCAAAAAGAAGAACATGCCACATCAGATCGTCCATCCACCTCTACACCAAAAAAACTCAGAACATCCCTTCGCACAAACACGAACCAATCTAACTTAATAACCCTAATTGTCACCTTATATCCAATCATTGAAATAAATATAACTCCCCCTCCTACGCGCGGGCTTCACGTACAAACTACCAATTTAATGATTTACCACAGTGAAATATTTTGCTAAAATATCCAGATTCATGTCACTTCCCGCTGCGACACATGAGGGACAAAGTATAAAAGGGTTACAAAATTACATGGTTTTTACGCGTAATTCACAAAGAAAATACAGCCCATGGGTATCTTGCTGATGCATGAATTTGAGGAATCCGGCAGAAAAAGACAAGGAGAAAATGTGCGTTGGATGCGTTCTATAATAGTGCATGATGAAATATGGGTTAATTAGTCGATTACTGGCGATTTATGACAAAATGTGTGTCGAAATGTGAAAATATGCTAAAAATATAGTGGTTATTTGTTACGGATTCGTTAACTTGCAAAACAATAACTTGCAAAATATAACCCTCAATGATACAATTATAATTCGACATGTGTCTAAAATTGCGACCACGAATCGTTGATATATGTTATGGGGAACATATATAATAAGATTCGCGAGGAGCTCAGGACGAATGATATGGATTTTTGTAAACCAGAAGGTCGAAAATCAACTAACACATATTTTAGCAGGTAGTTTAGCACAGGCAAACAATTTTAGGAGGTAAAAGGAAGTGGAAAAGCTGAATGTTGCGATTGTTGATGACAATCCGCTGATTCTGAATACTCTGGATGAGCTGATCAATGCTGAGGATGGATTATCCGTAATTGGTAAGGCAGATAATGGCGCTGATGCCATTGACATGATTGTGGATACAACGCCGGATATCGTGCTGTTGGATCTGGTAATGCCGAAAATTGACGGGATATCCGTGGTGGAAAAGGTAAAGAGCGAACATACATTTATGAAAAATCCTGCGTTTATCATTTTAAGTGCAGTAGGTGGAGAGCAGATGACAGAAGACGCGTTCAAAGCGGGAGCGAACTACTATTTGATGAAGCCGTTCGACAAAGAGATTCTGGTCAACAAGATCCGCCACATTGGAAAGCTGCCGGAAAAGCAGACCATGGGTAAGGTGGTGACAGCTCCCTTTGAACCGGGAGAGGAGTCACATATCACAAGAGAGGAATACATGAAGGAGCATTTGGAGACAGATATCACGAAAATGCTTCACGAGTTAGGGATTCCTGCTCATATCAAGGGGTATCAGTATTTAAGGGACGCAATCGCAATGTCTGTGGAGGACCAGGAAATGATGAGCTCTGTCACGAAGATCCTTTATCCGGCCATTGCAAAACGGAACCAGACAACGGCCAGCCGCGTGGAGAGGGCCATTCGTCATGCGATTGAAGTTGCCTGGGGAAGGGGAAAGATGGAAACCATTGATGAAGTATTCGGATATACGATCAGCACAGGAAAAGGCAAACCCACTAACTCTGAATTTATTGCGCTGATATCAGATAAAATACTTCTGGAATACAAAAAAATTTAAAGTAATTTAATCAGAAAGAACTTCCTAATTTCGGTAAAATACGGTATACTATATGGAAAGGCATAAGGAACCTGTTCGTCAGGAGAGGGAGGTTTGGATGAAGAAAATATTATTTGCAGCTTCAGAAGCAGTGCCGTTTATCAAGACAGGAGGACTGGCAGATGTAGTTGGCTCTCTGCCTAAGTGCTTTGACAAAGAGTTTTTTGATGTAAGGGTTATAATCCCCAAGTACCTGTGTATCAAGCAGGAGTGGCGTGACCGTATGGAATATGTGAATCACTTCTATATGGACTATCTGGGACAGAGCCGCTATGTAGGGATTCTTAAATATGAGCATGAAGGCGTCACTTTCTATTTTATTGACAATGAGAGCTATTTCAACGGACCTAAACCTTACGGTGACTGGTACTGGGATCTGGAAAAGTTCTGCTTCTTCTGCCGGGCGGCCCTGTCGGCCTTGCCGGTCATTGGTTTTCAGCCGGATGTGGTGCATTGCCATGACTGGCAGACTGGTCTGATTCCTGTACTTCTTAAGGACAGATTCCACGAGGGAGATTTTTTCCGGGATATGAAGTCGGTCATCACGATCCACAACCTGAAGTTCCAGGGAGTATGGGATGTGAAGACTATTCAGCGCTTTACAGGATTGCCGGATTACTATTTTGCACCGGATAAGCTGGAGGCATACAAAGATGGTAACCTGCTGAAAGGCGGAATCGTATTTGCGGATGCCATCACTACAGTGAGCAGCACCTATGCGGAAGAGATCAAGATGCCGTTTTACGGTGAGGGTCTGGACGGCCTGATGAGAGCCAGGGCAGACAGTCTCAGGGGGATTGTGAACGGAATTGATTATGACGAGTTCAACCCGGAGACGGATCCGCATATTTTCCAGAACTATAATGCCAAGAATTTCCGTAAGGAAAAAGCAAAGAATAAAAAGGCGCTTCAGGATGAACTTGGCCTGCCTGTAGATGAGAAGAAGTTTATGATCGGTATTGTATCACGTCTTACGGATCAGAAGGGATTGGACCTGATACAGTGCGTGATGGATGAACTGTGCAGCGAGGATCTGCAGCTGGTGGTGCTGGGAACGGGTGATGAGCGGTATGAGAATATGTTCCGTCATTACGATTGGAAGTATCACGACAGGGTGTCTGCCCAGATTTATTATTCAGAGCCCTTGTCCCATAAGATTTATGCAGCATGCGATGCGTTCCTGATGCCGTCTCTGTTCGAGCCATGCGGTCTGAGCCAGCTTATGTCGCTGCGCTATGGCACGGTGCCCATTGTCAGGGAAACAGGCGGTCTAAAGGACACTGTGGAACCTTACAATGAGTACGAGGGAGCGGGAACCGGATTCTCCTTTGCTAATTATAACGCCCACGAGATGCTGGGCAGTGTGCGCTATGCGAAGTATATCTACTACAGCAAGCGCCGTGAGTGGAATAAGATCATTGACAGGGCCATGGCCAGGGATTTCTCCTGGGGGGCATCTGCCGCTAAGTATCAGGAACTTTACGATTGGCTGATTGGATATTGACAGAGGACCTGGAATATCAGATAATATATCTGATAAAGGAAGAAAGGTGTGATGCCCATGGAGCCATCAGGGTTATATGAATACACAAGTGATCAGGAATATATGGAGTGTGTGAAGGATATTTTGGAACATCCTGTATTCCAGTCTATGGACCAGTATATACAGCATGGGACAACGACCTGCAAGACCCATTGTATACAGGTTTCATATCTTGGATATAAGTTCTGTAAAAGGTTTGGAGGAAATTGGAGAAGCGCTGCGAGAGCAGGGCTTCTCCATGATTTGTTTTTATACGACTGGCATACCCATGCCAGGGAGACGGGGAAGCATTTTCATGGATTCACCCATCCCAGAGAAGCACTCCGCAATGCGGACAGATATTTTAATCTGTCATGGGAGGAGGAGATGATCATTCTCCGTCATATGTGGCCCCTGACACCGGTACCTCCGGTAACAAAGGCCGGGTATGCAATTACCTGTGCGGATAAACTATGCAGTACGCTGGAGACAACGGCCCGGTTTAAGCGCTGGCTCATGATGTGCTTTTTTGCACAGCCGGCCAGACGTTAACGAAAGGGGAAAGAGAAGAGCGATATGAATGTTTGGACACAAATGCTGGGCAACCAGATTCTTGTCAGCGCAGTAATGGGATGGGTGGTTGCCCAGTTCCTTAAGACACTGATCGACTTTTTGCTGAATAAAAGCTTTAATGCGGAGCGGCTGGTGGGATCAGGCGGTATGCCAAGTTCCCATTCCGCCACGGTTTGCGGTATGACGACCGCGGCCATGCTGAGATATGGGGTTGGTTCCTTTGAGTTTGCCGTGTCATTTGTGGTATCTATGGTTGTTATGTATGACGCCATCGGGGTGCGCCGGGAGACTGGTAAGCAGGCCAAACTTCTCAATTCCATCCTGATGGAAAATCCGCTGAAGCTGAATGCGGAGGTGCTTCAGGAAAAACTTAAGGAGTATGTGGGACATACCCCGCTGCAGGTTATGGCAGGTGCGATATTGGGAATTCTGCTTGCACTTGCAATGGATCCTTACTTTTAATGTGTTGGGGGAGACGTCACATTAGACAGGAAGGACAGAAGATAGCATGAATATTTACAGCTTCATTAACTGGTTTTTTCTATATAGTTTTCTTGGATATCTGCTGGAATGCGTTGTCCTCAGTGTTGAATATAAGCGGCCTGTGGTGGACCGTGGCTTTGGCCATGGCCCCTTTTGCATCATATACGGTTTTGGTGCTCTTGGGGCATGTATGCTGTTAAAGCCTGTGTCAGGAAGGCCCGTAGAACTTTATACGGCATCCATGGCCATGGCCACCACGATGGAATTGGTGACAGCCAATATCATGGTACGCCTGTTCGGTGCGTTCTGGTGGGATTACAGCCACAAGGCATTTAATTACAGGGGCATGGTTTGCCTGGAGAGCAGCCTGGCCTGGGGGTTATTGGGGCTGTTTTTCTTCTATTTTCTGGATCACTGGGTACGTTCCCTGGTGTTTAGCATACCTGGAAATTTGGGCAGTATGTTAGCGGTTGGCCTGACTGTGTTTTACCTGGTGGATTTTATCCATTGCCTGCGTCTGCGCATGGGCGGTATGGAAGAAGAGGAAAGGGCGATCGGCCGCCTGAAGATATATTAGTATTAAAGATATATTTGCACTAAATAGTACTAAAGCTCTATTAGCATTTTGGTTTTCTGCGTATTTTATATCTGGCGGACATTTAAAGGAGAATGACATGAATGGAAATGAGAACTGGGGCGGATACCGGGTTATACTGGCGTCCGCCTCTCCCAGGAGAAAAGAACTTCTGAACCAGATTGGGATCGAACCTGAGATAAGGCCGAGCCATATGGCGGAGGAAACCGGTGAACGAAAGCCGGACCGGGTGGTGATGGAACTGTCCAGACAAAAGGCAGAAGACATAGCTGCAGAATACGGGGCAGGAACCATGGTCATTGGTGCGGATACCGTGGTGGCTGTGGGAAGTGAGATCCTTGGTAAGCCCGGGACCCCCATGAAGGCCTATGAGATGATTGAGAAACTCCAGGGCCGGACCCATCAGGTATATACCGGTGTAACGGTGCTGCTGTGCCAGGGCGGGGGGATGACCCATGGTATTACCTTTGCGGAAAAGACGGATGTCCATGTATATCCCATGACGCCCATGGAGATCAGTGAATATGCAGGATGTCCGGAACCGCTAGACAAAGCCGGAGCATATGGCATACAGGGCCGGTTTGCAGCTTATATAAAAGGAATTGACGGGGACTACGCCAATGTGGTGGGCCTACCTCTTGGCAGGCTTAACCAGGAGATTAAAGGACTTTTGGAGGATAGGGAAGATGATTAAGCTCATTGTATCAGATGTGGATGGAACACTTGTACAGGACGGCTCGCCCAGTGTAAACCCTCAGGTATTTGATACCATTCTTAAGCTGCGTGAAAAGGGAATCCAGTTTGTCATTGCCAGCGGAAGACCATGGGCCAGTGTGGAGCATGCTTTTGAACCTGTGAAAAAAAAGATTTTTTATGTTGCTAATAATGGGGCATATGTGGGATGCTGTGGAAGAAGCCTTTATGTATATTCCATAGAGCCGGAGATCGTTCACCGTATTATCAGGAAGGTGCGCCGGTATCCGGATCTGGAAGTGGTTTATGCAGGTGCCAATGGAGATTATATAGAATCCCCCAATGAGGAGTTGTTCAGGTGGCTTACCGAGAGCTATAAATTCAACCTGACCAGGGTAGATGACCTTCTGGAGCTGGATGAGCCCTGTGTGAAGGTTTCTATTTATAAGCCGGAGGGAATCGAAGCAGCCACCAAAGATATTTACGAAGAGTTTAAGGATGAGTTAAAGGTAGCATGTGCAGGCGATATGTGGATGGACTGCATGGCTAAGGGTGTGAACAAAGGAAAGGCCATTGAGACGATCCAGGATAGTTTGGGGATCAAACCTGAGGAAACTATGGCATTTGGTGACCAGCTGAATGATATTGAGATGCTGGGCCGGGCATATTACAGTTTTGCTGTGGCAAATGCAAGGGAAGAAGTGAGGAAAGCAGCCAGGTTCCAGGCTGACAGCAATGAGAATGACGGTGTCCTCAAGATTTTAAGACATCTGCTGTGAAAGGAGTTCTTTATTGGACGGAAGTAAGATCAACAGAATACGGGGGATGAGAGGAAAAGCTGTTGCTGTAATGATTGCAGTCTGTATGGCGGTTATGCTGCCTGCCGCAGGCTGCTCCAAAAAGGCTGTGTCTTCCAACGGTGTTAAGACCGTGGAAAAGGATTATACCAAAGGACAGATCATGGTCATAGCAGCCACTGAGCGGAACCGTTATCAAAACATATATACCAGTGAACTGTGGTCCGTAAAAGCGGACGACAGTGGTGTCACCTTTGAGGACAAGCTGATCGATCAGATTGAGCAGTTCCTCATTGAACTGGCTACCACGAATATGATGGCGGACGAACAGGGAGTGGAATTGACAGGTCAGGAAAAGGATTCCCTCAAGACCTTGTCAAAGGAATACTACCGCAGTCTGTCAGACCAGGATAAGGACTATATAGATGTATCAGAGAGTGAAATATATGACTTATATTGTGAATATTACAGAGCAGATAAGCTGGTTGGGGAACTGACCAGGAATGAAAATCTGGAGGTCAGTGACGCGGAGGCAAAGGTGATCCAGGTTCAGCAGATTGAACTGGATACCAGGGAGAGGGCGGAGGATATCCTGTCTCAGGTCCGGCAGGAAAATGCGGACTTTTTTTCCATTGCTACACGAAGCTCCAAGGATGCTCAGATTTTATATACCATGGAATGGAATGACCATCTGGACAGCAGGCAGGAGGCAGCATTTGCTCTGGAGCAGGATGAGATCAGCGGCATTGTGGAGCAGGACGGAAAGTATTATATTTTCAAGTGTACCAATGCATATGATGAGGAAGCGACTGCTGCTAGGAAGAGTATGCTGGCCCAGGATAAAAAGACCAGGGCATTTCTGGCCATCTATGAACCGTTTGTACGGGAACATGCAGTAAAGCTTAAGGATGACCTGCGTGAGGTGGTGGATTTTTCCGGTGGACAGGGTTGTGTGACAGACAGCTTTTTCCAACTATATCACAGTTATTTTACTAAATGATCGAAAGCTGCCGGCTGAATAATGATAACAGCCGGCAGCTTTTTTGCTATGGAAAAGTCCGGCATTTTATGAAATCGATTATTATATATGATAATAATAGGTAATAAGAAAAGCCGTGGACATGCATTTTGAACCCACATTGGAGTTTCACAGGATTGCAAAAACAAACGGGATCAGTGTGATTGGTGCTACCCATTATTCAACTGAGAGATTTGCATGTATTGCCATGGCGGAATATTTCCAAAAACTAGGACTTGAAGCTGTATTTTTAGAAGGAACATACTATCTGAACGATTTATGAGGTCTTTTTCTGTCACAGATGTGGAAAACTGCTGTCTAATAATAGAGAGGTGGGTGTTGAATTTTATTCAGCTGTAAAACAGTATAAACAGCAGAGAGCAGGAAAGGACAAGAATATGAGAAGAGATGAAAATGAAATTCGTGTATTAATTGATGAGGCAATCGCTGGAAACAATCGATCTCTTGAGAAATTGCTGGATAGTGTGCAGGATATTGTGTTTAATTTGTCGCTGCGCATGCTGGGCACGGTCCAGGATGCAGAGGATGCGGCCCAGGAGATATTGATCCGAATCATGACCCATTTGTCTTCCTTTCGCAGGGAGAGTTCCTTTCGTACATGGGTGTACAGGCTGGCGGTCAATTATCTGAAAAATTATAAGAGGTCTATGTTTGCCGGTCAGCCGCTGGATTTTGAGTATTATGGAAATGACATCCGTTATGCGGATATGGGAAGTATTGATGACCTGGTGGATGATATCAGCAGAGAAACACTTGCTGAAGAGTTAAAAATGTGCTGTACCAATGTAATGCTCCAGTGCCTGGACCCGGAAAGCAGATGTATTTTTATTTTTGGAACGATGTTTAAGCTTGACAGCCATACGGCCGGAGAAATCTTAGATCTGACTCCGGAGAATTACCGCAAAAAGCTTTCAAGAATACGGAAAAAGGTAGCGGCTTTTCTGGATGTTCACTGTGGTCTAACGGAAAAAGGTATCTGTTCCTGCAGCAGGCGGGTCAATTATGCCATTTCTCAGAGGCGGATCAACCCGGAAAAATTAGATTATCTTAAGCTTCAGACAATGGACCAGGAAGTTTCAAAAGAGTTTATGGATGAGATGGAAAAACTGGATGCATTAGCCCTTACCTTTGAAATGCTGCCCAGCTATCGGTCGCCGGTGCGGGCGCAGGATGTGGTCTGTAAGATTTTGCAGTCAGCCTCATTTAAAAAGATTCAGGAACTTTAGGGGGAGCTGCAATGAAAAACAGTATGATTTCCTATCTTTCAGATTTGGAGCAGAATAATGATCGCCAATGGTATCATGGCCACAAAGAGGAGAAACGGGCAGCTGTCAAGGAGTTTGAGGATCTGATTCAGGCCCTTATACTTGAAATCGGAACATGGGATAGAACCGCACTTCACAATGAACCACGAAATTTGATATTTAAACTGAACAGGGATACCAGGTTCAGCGCGGATAAGCAGCCTTATCATCCTGTGTTCCGGTGCCATATTGCGGCTGCAGGTAAATTGCCTGTTCCGGTAGGTTATTTTCTTTACATATCGCCGGAGAAAGTCATTTTTGGGAGGAGGGCTGTTTGCAGATATGTTCAAGGACGTCACATACCGCATCAGGGAATACATACACGGGCATGAGGAGGAGTTTTTGGGCATAGTGGAATCACCGGAATTTACTGCACATTTCAGGATTATGGGAACATCGTTGAAAAATGTACCCAAAGGATATCCTTCTGATTGTCCGGCTGCAGAATATCTAAAATATAAAAGCTGGTTTGTTGAATATCACCTGAAGGACGGCGTGTTTGATGATTTAGAAAGGTTTGTAAAGATTGCAGGGGAAATGTACCTGCTGATAAAGCCATTTAATGATTTTCTGAACAGGGCACTGGATGGGTTTGTCATGCCGGAAAGGCCGATATAGGGGGAAGTACGCTGTCAGCGTTATCTTAGAGCGATGGATGTACAGGATACAGCCGGGTTATCTTTTTATGGATAACCCGGTTGTTCACCATGGCGATCGATCAGCCGATCAGCAGAAACTTACCATTCATGGATGACAGCAGCCATGGAAGATAACTGTAGCCATAGAAGATAATTGCATCCAGATTACGGAGCTACGTTGCCCAACCGCATAACAATAAGGGAAACATTGCTGAAAATAAATCCTGCTTCATCTACCACTACGCGAAGGGTTACAGGCGGTGCGGTAACCGTGAATGGTACTGTAAATGCAAGGGTGGCTGTTTCATTTGAAAAAGTAAAGGTATGTCTTGCTATGGCTCCGGGAACAGATACACCGTCAGCTTCCAGCCTGACTGTTACCGTGGTGGGAATGGTTATGCAGGCGCCCACTGTTACTGTGGAATGGAAGGCTGCCTGATAAACTCCAGCCTCACTGATAATGATATCGGTAGAACCGGCCTGCTGGCTAATGGACTCGCCGGACAGGAGAGGTGCATCATGAAACGTCAATGCACCGCCAGGTGTTGAATCCTGGTAAGTGGGGTCAACAGTTGCAAGTACGTCAAGAGTTGCATCCGCACCGGTAGCACCTGTGGCACCGGTAGCACCTGTGGCACCGGTAGCGCCAGTAGCGCCAGTGGCGCCGGTAGCGCCAGTGGCGCCGGTAGCACCTGTGGTGCCGGTAGCACCTGTGGCGCCGGTAGCACCGGTTGCACCCTGGATGCCCTGAGGTCCTTGGGGACCGGTAGGTCCGGCAACACCCTGTATACCCTGAGCGCCAGTAGCGCCAGTGGCTCCAGTAGCCCCAGTAGCCCCTTGGATACCCTGAGGCCCGGTGGCACCGGTAGGCCCGGCAACGCCCTGAATACCCTGAGGTCCGGTAGGTCCGGCAACGCCCTGTATACCCTGAGCACCCGTAGCGCCAGTAGCACCGGTAGGTCCCTGGATGCCCTGAGGCCCGGTGGCACCGGTAGGTCCGGCAACACCCTGGATGCCCTGAGGCCCGGTAGCCCCGGTAGGTCCGGCTATACCCTGTATACCCTGAGCGCCGGTAGCGCCGGTAGCACCCGTGGCGCCCGTAGCACCGGCAGCGCCAGTGGCACCGGCAGCACCTGTAGCTCCCTGGATGCCCTGCGGTCCCTGAGGCCCGGTGGCCCCGGTAGGTCCGGCAACACCCTGTATACCCTGAGCGCCCGTAGCGCCGGCAGCGCCAGTGGCACCGGCAGCACCTGTAGCTCCCTGGATGCCCTGCGGTCCCTGAGGCCCGGTAGCCCCGGTAGGTCCGGCAACACCCTGTATACCCTGAGCGCCAGTGGCACCGGTAGCGCCGGTAGCACCTGTAGCGCCCGTGGCACCAGCAGAACCGGTAGCCCCCTGAATACCCTGAGGCCCGGTAGCCCCGGTAGGTCCGGCAACACCCTGTATACCCTGAGCACCTGTGGCTCCGGTAGCACCGGCAGGTCCCATGGCTCCAGTATTACCGGTAGGCCCGGCAGGCCCGGTAGCCCCACGAGGAATAATAAAGTCCAGGACATGGTCAGGTCCGCCGGTTATATCGATCACTTCGGCCGGTTCACCTGGATTTCCGGTGATTGTATTACGGATGGTGATAGTTTCACTGGTACCAGTGGCTCCGGTAGCGCCAGTGGCACCGGCTGTGCCGGTTATTCCTCTAGGTCCCTGAGGTCCGGTAGGTCCGGTAGCTCCGGTAGAACCTGTATTTCCATTTACACCCTGTGCACCTGTTGGTCCGACCGGTCCTGTTGGCCCCACATAACCTTGTGGTCCCATGGCTCCTGTGGGCCCTACTGGTCCCTGGATTCCGGGGCATCCTCTCGGCCCAACGGGTCCCATAGGTCCTCTTGGCCCAGTTGCTCCCATGGGTCCTCTTGGTCCCTCTGGTCCCATAGGTCCCCTTGGACCTGTTGGTCCTCTATTTGGACAGCATCCTGGATTCGGGCATGGATTGCAGCATCTGCAATCGCAGTTACATCTGCAGTTGTCAGGACAATCACAGCTGTCAGGACATCTACAGTTATCGGGACATTTGCATCTGTCAGGGCATTTGCATCTGTCAGGGCATTTGCAGTTATCGGGGCATTTGCATCTATCGGAGCATTTGCAGTTATCAGGGCATTTACAGTTTCCAGAGCATTTGCAATCCCCGGGACACCTGGATTCTCCCATACATCCGGATGAAGTATTAAAGTCATTTTCAAATGGTTGACGGTTCGTATTATCATGCATATTTATATTATCGGGATAATTATAATACATTTCTCCCCCTCCTTTTGGGTAATAGGAATGTTGCAAGGCAAGTTAATGGATAAGCTTTTATGGAGTGATGTTTGTTACCGGTTTTTTATCTAAAAGACCTCTGGTTTGGCCTCGGATAATGTGGGAGGAGAAGTGGTGGCGGCTCCTCTGCTTTCTATGAGCAGGTAATACCTGTATCAGCACGGTTCCGGAACTGCAGGAGAATCGAACCTGCTGAACCGGAATTTCATTTCTGTTGGCAACACGTGTGTGAAAAAGGGCCATGATAAAGTCTGGATTGTAATGTATCTTTTGTATTTTAAACACTTAAATTTCATATCCATAAATGGAATACCTCCGGCTCTGTTGGTGAACTGATCCAATGGAACCAGAAAGAGCCGTATTTCATCTGTGTATAATATTGTTTTCATCCGATTTCGGATGGTTTTGGTTTATTTTGATATGATTTCGGCTTTGCAGGCAGAAACAAAGGTTGGATCATTGTTATTGGGACCAACGAGAACTAACATACCGAATTCATTTATTAAAACAGTCCCCTGTGCAACGGTCTGACCGCCGGCTTTGATATCTACACCGCTGGTTCCGACTGGCAGATATGCCCGTATTGCATTTTGACAATCTGCACCACATCCAATTGGTAGAGGTTCTGGAGCAGGAAGATAAGTGATGCTGTTGTTGTAAGTTGAACTGGTGATTCGTATAGCCGTAATCCGGCAGATTGACACCGCTTCCTGGGGAACCCCCTGGCTATTCACCAATTGGAACAGACCGGCGTTGGGATTGGTATTGGGGGCGGGTAAAAGTGAACCCGGACGTCCGCTGACATTGTTGCCGCTTTCCATGGCAACAATAATCGTATCATTGGGGTAAAGGCTGATGATCTGCCGGATCAGATTTCTCATCTGTTCAACGCAGAAGCATTCTACAGCATTGCCGGCAGCCCCCGTAGCCCCCGTGGCTCCCGTAGCTCCAGCAGCCCCCGTGGCCCCAGTAGCCCCCGTGGCGCCTGTGGCTCCCGTAGCGCCCGTGGCCCCCGTAGCTCCAGCAGCCCCCGTGGCCCCAGTAGCGCCGGTAGCCCCAGTGGCCCCTGTAGGTCCGGTAGGACCAATCGGACCCTGGTTACCTTGAGAACCTGTGGCCCCGGTAGTCCCAGCCGGTCCTTGAATCCCTTGAGCCCCGGTAGCCCCAGTGGCGCCTGTGGCCCCAGCAGGTCCGGTAGCCCCAGCAGGCCCCTGTATGCCCTGAACTCCCTGAGCGCCGGTAGCGCCGGTGGGTCCGGCAGGCCCCTGGGTCCCCTGGATACCCTGAGCCCCTGTTGCACCGGTGGCTACAGTAATTTATGCTCAAACAGTTTGGTTAAAATATAGAGAATTTCTTTTCGGCTAAAATCAGCCTACTTTATTCTCCACCACTGTTAATGAATATTTATTGTTTTCAATAAAGTCTATCATGCGTTTGTATTGGTTTTCCATCTTGAATTGTACCGTGATTTCTCCGTTCTCATGGATAAGAATGGTATTTACCAATTCCACCAATAACCCTTGCGAAAGCTCTTGAATATTTTTATGCTTCAGGAACGCTTGCAGATATGGGTCGTCGGAGGTAATTCCTTGTTCCATTGTGCCGATTTCATCCCGAATGTGTGCAATGACCTCTTTTAGCTGTTCTTCCTGCTTCTCAAACTTCTCTTTCATCTTTCGGTACTGTTCACGGGTAATATCGCCGTTCTTCCAGTCCATATAGAGCCCTGATATTAAGTCCTCGGTTTTTTGAAGCTCCTGTTCACGTAGTTTCAAAAGGTGCTCTAACCGAGTGGATTTTGTCTGAATAACGGGTGCTTGATTGATACTGTTAAGCACTTCCTCCAGGCTTTCCACAAGCTCAATCTGCTTTTGGATGACCAGCAGAACCGTTTTTTCCAGTATATCAAGCCGCATAGTGTGTTTGGTGCATTTGTCCTTTGATTTCCGCTTGTAAGTGGAACAGTTGTAGTACACAAAACCATTTGATGCCCTGCGGGTCATGGATTTTCCACAATCCGCACACTTGAGAAAACCTGAGAATAAGTAAGTTTCCGCTTTGCCTGGGGCGGTCCGTGTATCCTTTGCGTGAAGTTCCTGGGCCTTTTCAAAGAGTTCTAAGGAAATAATAGCCTCATGGGTATTGTTCACCTGAAACCAATCTTCTTCGGGAACATTCACCATATCATGCACCTTGTAGCTGATAACCCGCTGCTTGCCCTGTACCATTGTTCCCATGTACACCTTGTTTTTCAGAAGTCTTGAAACGGAAGTTCCCATCCAAAGCCCATCATTTTCTTTCGCATGGGGATTTTTGTACCTGTATCCCTTTTTCACTTTATAGAGCGTGGAATTAGGTATGCCCATTTCATTGAGCTTGCGGGCAATTCCCTCCTTGCTCATGCTGCCTTTCAAGACTTCCTGTTCCACACCATTTTCATCTACGACAGTTTCCGTACTCCCATCACCATATACAAACCACTGGAAAATATCCCGTACCACCTGGGCCGCTTCTTCGTCAATGACAAGAGCATTTTTATCGGTAGGGTGTTTCTCATAGCCATAGGGAGCAAAAGCACCAATAAACTCACCGTTTCGGCGTTTGTTATCAAAGGTACGTCTCACACTGTTTGAAGTCTGGGCAGCAAAGCGGTCATTCATAAGACCGTTTATAGGGACTTCCATGCCGCTTACGGCCTCCGGATTTAGATATGTATCAACCTTAGGGTCGCCAAGTGTGATGAAACGTGTACCATGCAATGGAAAAAAACTTTCAATGAAATAGCCCTGGTCGGAGTAATTACGAAAAGCACGGGCAAGGTTTTTGCAGATAACGCAGTTGACTTTCCCTGATTCTACATCCTGTATCAAACGCTGGAAATCAGGGCGGTCATAGTCTGTTCCTGTTCGCCCGTCGTCTACATAATAATCAATGATTACATATTCCCCTTGAAAAAACTTCTCTACATATTCTGCGAGAATTTTCTTCTGATTTGTCACACTGAGACTTTCATCATTTCCATCATCTTTAGAAAGACGGATATAGAGGGCAATATACCAAATGACTTTCTTTGAGGTAGATTTCTCATTTGTTTGCGATTTTCGTATGCGTGCCATCTTACCTCCAATCCCACATAACCACAACACTATTATGCCGTGTTATTGGTAAAATGTCAGCCTTGTTTTATGCGAACAAAATAAATTTCCAGGGTTTGACCGAGATTCGGACCGTTATCGGTAAAGCAAACTCTCACGGGAACATCCCCACAGAGAAAGCAGTAAGGATTTTTTATCTGTTCCAGAAAGTCCAGTATTTTTTCTTCATGGGGCAAATCCTGTCTTATGTGAATAGCGGATAAATCCGCCAATTCTTTCCTGTTGATTTTTTCAATATTTTGCTTACTCATAACCTCCAATTCACTGCTTGTAATCATCAAAGTTCCCCCTTTCAAGGCAGCAGAAAACCATATTAGAAATAAAAGTTCTCTCTATCTCCATGATATGAAGGTCTGATTGTCCAGTATGATAGGCATAAAAACGGATGGCTGCTGGCGCAGCTCCACGGGAGTTTCACCCCTCCGACGGTCTGCCGGAGCCCTACCCATTGCCTGCGACGCTTTGAACGCTCGGGCTGTGGCTGTAAGGGAGTATCATTGTCCTGCTTGTACGTCTCCGCCCGCAAGCCGCCACGCCTGCTTTGCAGCCTGGGTGCTAATCGCTCACTCATAAAGTAAAGAGGTCATGGCGCACCGGCTGTTTGGCTCAACACAGACAGAATGTATCCGTATGCCCTATACTGCACCGCCGTTATCTTGCGGGCTTTCTTTGTCAAAGAGCAAAGGCAAGGCAGGTTTACGGTCTGCGAAAAGGGGGACGCAGACTATTTACTCAAACCTTGAATGAAAGGACAGCCCGCATGAGCTTTGAGCGCAAGCGGTCCCGTATATCCTCGTCTATGCCGTAATAGGTATTTCCGCGTTCGTCGCGGAGCTTTCTCATAGACAGGCTGACTATGTAGCTTTCGTATTGTTGCACGACAATCTTCATAGCCTCCGGGTCGCCCTTATTTGCGGCTATGATTACCGGGTAAGGCAGCAAGCCGCGCTCGTCGTTTCCGGTGTTACCATTTGTTTCCATCATAGGCGCGTTCCTCCAAATAGCGTTTTAGTAATGCAAAAGAGCTTGTCCGCCGATACTGTACGGTACTGCGTGGAATTGCATAAAGTTCAGCAATCTCCGCGTCGCTCATGTCAAAGAAGTAATACAGCAGGACAGCTTTGCGTTTTTCTTCCGGCAAGCTGTGCATAGCCTCAGCAAGCAGTTTTGCGGAGATTTCCTTTCCCGCTACACAAAAGGACTGTTCAGCTTTATCATCCGCAAAATAGCGGTCATAGGTGTAAAGCTTATTTTCCTCCTGTGGGGACAGGTCGGAAAAAACGGTCTCCCGTGACTGCCGCCACTTCACATGATTGTGAGCGTTGGCCGCTTCATTTCGGAGCGCTTCCTTGCAAAACCCATTAAACGCACAACGGATTTGCCATTGGGTACGAGCAGGTTCATTCATGGTATTCACCTCCTTTCGCAACCGCGAAAGCGGGTGATGATTTCCCCTTTCGTAAACCCTCAACAAATAGAAATTGAAAACTGCCAAAGACAGCAGAGGATTTTCTAAAAAAAGTTTTGAAAAAAACGCAAAAATGCCCAGCTGCATAACGCAACCGGGCATCAAACTTATTGAAAAATTACTTACTGATTTATAAGCATAGTTATTCTGTAAATAATCATTTCTTTTTTTAATATGTAGCTATTTAGATTAATCTGTTGAATAATAGCTGACATGGCGATACCTCCATGTACCGCCGTATCTCGAAAAAAGAGTGACCTTAATACACTCCGCAACTTATTTTTTCAGAAAAACGGCGGCTTTGAATTTTATTTCAAAACCGCCGTTGGGTTATTATGCTTTACTTAGGGCATACCAATTCCTGCTACCACAATAACGGTTTTTTTATTTACCGCTGGGTAACATACTTTATTTAGATAATCGTAAACCACTGTGAAAACAACATTGACATCAATATGAACACACTAAAGCAATAAATCGCCCTGCTTTAAGAAAATGAAAATGGTTGGCTATTCGCCGTCAATGATTATGTTATCAGAAAGAATATCAGGTTGATAAACCAGGCTATCTTTTTCGGTGATTTCTCGTATAACCTTGCAAGGAATGCCGGCGGCAAAAGTATTGGGGGGTATGTTTTTTGTCACGACACTACCTGCACCGATTACACAATTTTCTCCGATTGATGCACCTGAACAAACGATAACCCCTGCACCTAGCCAACAGTTATTTCCGATTGTTACGGATTTTGCATAGCATAATTTCTTTTTTTCACCACCGGCAGTCATCATGGCCATTCTTTCATTGGGCAGCAGAGGGTGTATGGGTGTAACAATTGTCACATTGGGACCAAAGTTACAATCATCTCCGATTGTCACAAAGGCATCATCTTGCACGGTGAAATTAAAATTAGCAAAAAAATTGTTGCCGATTCTTGTGTGTGTCCCATAATGGAAAAAAATCGGTCCGTGCATAAAGCAATTTTGACCAAGCTCACCTATCATTTGGCGGAGAATTGACTCTCTTTTTTCATATTCATCTTCATGAGTGACATTATAATCTACATTCAGATTGTGAGTTTTCAGTTTAATGGCTTTTAATTGCGGGTCAGCAGGACAAAATAACTTTCCGGCTAATATTTTTTCTTCTTCGCACATATTCTACACCCTTTCCATAACAAATTTATTTTATGAATTTATCCTAATGATATAAACATGATTGTGATTTGCCACTTTAAAATATAGTTGAGTTAAGGTTCTATAAGAATAAAAATCTCTCATAGGACCTCAACTTGGCATCTATGCGGCACTCGCCCTGCGATTACTTGCCCATTCTAATATTCTTAACTTTTTTGTTTTCTATCGTTAAATCTTCATAGATACGAACGCCGCCGTCACCGATAGGCGATTGTGCCAGCAGACCTACTTTTAATGTATCTTCTGTTGGTAAATTGAAAAATCGCATCATATCGTAATTGATGCCGTCTATTGAATAATGAAATGCGAATGATTGTCCTAAGCGGCATACTTGAAGCCAAACAGAACCTTCCTTGATATTGCAGCCATTGGCATCATCTGACAAGCCATTCGTAACCACACTCACAACTGCGTGTGTGTTAAAATCAGTTAGTTCAAAACACGCTTTTGCCCAGTGTGTGGTATCCTGCATGACCATGATAGAAGATGCATCATAAGTATCCTTAAAATCATGCGATACTTTTACCTTCATCACGAAATCTCCTGTGACCTCTGTATAATAAAAGGGAGCATTACTAAGGGAATCCGGAGTGACACCCTCCTCTCCAATTACGCCGCCATTACAGAAAAAATCACTCTCTTTAGTCGCAACAATCTCGATTCGGTTTCCCAATGTTTTAATTGTACTTTCATTTAACCATTTGAAATCCATCATAAATTCTCCCAGTATAATATTTATTTTTTATTCATACCCCATTCTGCACTTGATTCTCAGGGGTACTGTGAAACTTGTTCATGGGTAATCGCGGTGCAAAGAACATTAACGCTAATCGTAAGTATGAAAACTTTCGCTAATCAAAATTCACTATATCACCGCTTGAACTTATTTCTGTAAAGCATCCACAATCTTAATTCTATTTTTCAAAATACGAGTGCTAATTAAAATGATAATCGGAAACGCAATTGCAGTGAACAGCCCTACTTTAAGAGCAGACTGCGTAATATCTCCGCCTACAAACAGGCGTTCAACGCCTGTATAATTGAATTTGATAATCATATTTGAAACAAATCCAACCAAGCTTGGCCCGATTGCACACCCAATATCTCCACCTAATGCCAAGAACCCAAACATAGCATTTCCTCCGTTTGGATACAACTTAGAAGATAAACTAATCGTGGCCGGCCACAAAATGGCAATCGATAACCCGGTCAATGCACAACCAACAAGAGATATAGCTGGAATCGGGGATAACGATACCAATAAGTAGCTAAAAATACACATTCCTCCGGAAATCGCAATCAACTTCCGCAGATCATATTTCGCACTTCTTTTTCCATAAACCACCCTCGCAATGCCCATTAGGAGAGCAAAAGCACAAGGTCCCAGTAAATCACCAAGCGTTTTCGATGTACCAAGACCGACTTCGGCGAAAAAAGAGGACCATTTTGACATGGCCTGCTCAGCAGCACCGGCACATATCATTAATACAAATAACATCCAAAATGTTTTCATTGAAAAGAGCTTGCGTGGGGGAATTTGGACATCCTTTTCCACTAAGGTTTTCATAGGTACTTTTAGGAATAAAAACAAATTGAAAAGCGGAACAATACACCAAAGTATAGATAGCCAATTCCAATGCTTTTCCCCCACCAATCCGAAAAACAGTGTGGACAACAAAACCACCGCCACATATCCCCAACAGTAGAAGGAGTGTAAAATCCCCATAACACCCGATTTTTTATCTCCGGGTAAAGCCTCTGCAAGAGGGCTTACCACCACCTCAATAAAACCACCGCCTACAGAATTCAACGTCATACCAATTAATAACCCTATAAACGGATTCATAACCATAGGAAGTATACTTATACCAAGCAAACCTGCCAAGCAGCAAAGATTAGCAATCGTTATCGAAATGCGATAACCAAAAACATCAACAATCTTAGCAGCCAACATATCAACCAAAATCTGAATACAAAATCCCACCGTAATCAGAAGTGTTATTTTTTCAAGAGAAACACCCAATTGTGCCTGAAAGATAACAAATAAAAGTGGCGGTAAATTACTTACGATAGCTTGGCAAATATAGCCGCTGAAGCAAGCGTATAGCGTGTGTTTATAATTTAACTTCATGTTTCCTCCGTTGTCAGCCGCCACTTATGTTCATTTCATTTTGAATTAACCACTCAAACCCCATAGTAAGCCGCAAATATAATTTATCCTTTGTCAGTACGCCATTCAGCATCTGACTTCCATTGACATTCCGTAATTTCCATATTGGTAAACGTAGCCTTATACGAGCCGTCTGTCGGACTTCCCGCATATATCCCAAACGAAATTTCACCGGAGCCTTCCCACATATGGAAAATTCTCATCTGCTTGAATGAAATACCGTCTTGACTGCATTCAATACAGTAATCGCTACCTCTGCGAGAAAAACGATACCACATTGCCTTGATATCTGAGGAGATATCGGTAGTCGCCCAGTCAGAATAGCCATGATTGGTCACGACACTGCCCAAACGCTGAATCTTTTCGTCCTCATACTCAATCGAAGCCTTAAACCAATTGTCGCTGTCCAAATACATGGCGACACCGCATTGATCAAAACGACGACTGCTTTCAAATTCTGTTTTCACGATAAATGAAAAGAACGCTTCAGTGGTTTTCACTTGTAACACAGGAGCGGTATCGTTTTGGAAACCATAATAGGTACGCGCCCACAAATCTGTGCCACTTTCTGTAATAATCTCTACCGTATCTTCACCAATCATCGTTTGGATTGGCTTGCGAACCCACTCGGGATTACTTTTTAAAAAGTTGGTCATATTTTTCCTCCTAAATCAATTAATTACTTGCTAGTCTTATTGCATTATATCCCAATAAAAAAGTTTTTTCACTACACAAAACAGCAAAAACATAGTACAATATAACAGGAGGTAAAAATTATGCAGTTTTATAAAACTATTACCGATGAAACGTTAAGAGAAACCGCCGCTCATGGCAGCGATAAATATCCTTTCGCATATTATATAGATGATATCTGGCAGTTCGACCGCAAATATATAGACTGGCATTGGCATCGGGAGGTCGAATTTGTAACTGTCTCTACAGGTAATGTGAATTGCCTAATTGGGCAAGACAGAATCCATTTGGAAAAGGGTTGGGGGATTTTTATAAATAGCGGAACTATTCATCGATTTGAAACCGAAGATAACGGCATCATGCCTAATATTGTATTTTTACCAGAACTGATTGCAACTGAAAAAAGTTTGATTCATGAAACATATATATTGCCTGTTCTATCACGCGGTCCTGTTTATCAGATATTGAATCCGAATATTTCATGGCAAAAAACAATGTTGCTGCTCTTAAATCAGATATACGACATACAGGAGAAGAATGTAGATTCTTTATCTCCTCTAAATACACTTCTTCTAACAACCGAGTTATGGAAACGTTTGTTTCAAAATATACCTATTGAACCTAATTTTGAAAATGAGATAAGATCCACTTTTCAGTCCTCACGGCTACAAATTATGCTGCAATTTATTCATGACCATTATGTAGAGAATATAGAGCTTGAAGATATAGCCAAAGTTACTAATATTAGCAAAAGCAGTACATTGGAAGTTTTCCGCCGTGGAATTAACCAATCTCCAATTTCTTACCTTATTCAATATCGTTTAATACAGGCGGCAAGTTTATTGAAAAACACAAAAAAGACGATTTCCAATATATCATTGACTACTGGCTTTTCCAGTGACTCCTACTTTTGCAGAAAGTTTAAAAGCTATTATAAGATGACTCCTGCTGAATATAGAAAGCAGGCATTACACAATAGCCCCTCACTATAACTTCATTAACTCTTTTTGCGTAGATAGAAGTCGAAAGAGAGGACGAATGAATGTCCAGAACACAACAGAATATGGAATAAAAAGCGTTACAGACAATAAAGTTTGTAGCGTTTTTTCTTTACCTTATTTGGCAAAACGAGAGTTTTCTTTGTTGTAGGTAGTAGGGATAAAGTAGCTTAGCAAGCACAGCAAGTGAGTACCCACTTGCGGATTTTTCTATTTTCAGGTCCCTTGCCCGAAAATGAAAAATGCTTGTTGGGATAATCCCAAACCCTTACAGAACGGAGGAACGCCATGCCGAACAGAAAACGGAATATACAGATGAAATTCTATGTCACGGAGGATGAAAAAAAGCTGATAGAAGAAAAGATGAAGATCCTGCCGACACAACGGTATGGCGCTTATCTGCGTAAGATGGCGATTGACGGATACATTATTTATACCGATACAGCAAACATCAAAGCGTTTACCTCGGAGCTCCGGGGAATAGGTCGGAACATCAACCAGATTGCCAAACGGCTCAATGCGGGAGCTCCCATCTATGAAGCGGATATAGCGGAAATCAAAGAAAGGCTGGACCAGATATGGCGATTGCAAAGACACATCCTATCAAGTCTACGCTGAAAAAGGCGATTGACTATATTTGCAATCCAGAAAAAACCGATGGGAAACTTTTAGTTTCCTCCTTTGGCTGTGCCGCCGAAACCGCCGACATTGAATTTGCCTGGACCCGCAAACACTCCATAGACAAGGGGACGCACCTAGGGCGCCACTTGATACAGGCTTTTGAACCGGGGGAAACCACGCCGGAACAGGCCCATGAAATCGGTATCCAGCTTGCAAAAGAAGTGTTGGGCGGCAAATATGAGTTTGTCCTTACCACCCACATAGACAAAAGGCATATCCATAATCATCTGATTTTTAACGCCGTCAGTTTTGCGGACTATCATCATTACCATTCCAATAAACGCAGCTATCACTATATCCGCCGCGTCAGCGACCGACTATGCAAGGAACACGGCCTGTCGGTCATCATCCCAGGACAGAACAGGGGTAAAAGCTATGCGGAGTACACCGCTGAAAAAACGGGAACCAGCTATAAGGCCAAGCTCAAAGCAGTCATTGATAAGCTGATACCCATGTCCTCCAACTTTGAGGATTTAATCCGCCGCCTGCAGAACGAGGGATATGAAATCAAGCGGGGAAAGTATATATCCTGCCGCGCCTCCGGCCAGGAGAGATTTACCCGCATGAAAACCCTGGGCGCCGATTATGCGAAGGAAGCAGTTTCCGCCCGGATTGCTGGAAGGCTCCGCCCATCCAGGCAGCCTAAAAAAGATGACAAGCGGATTAACCTTCTTATTGATATTCAGAACAATATCAAAGCCCAGGGGAGCGCCGGTTTTGCTCATTGGGCAAAAATCAACAACCTAAAGCAAGCGGCAAAGACCATGAATTTCCTCACAGAACACGGTATCAGCAGCTATGAGGAATTGGAGGAAAAGGCCGCTGCTACTGCCTCCGACAGCGATAAGCTGCTTGCCTCTGTCAAGTCCACGGAAAACCACATAGCGGATCTCTCCCTGCTGATGAAGCACGCCGCCGCCTATCGGAAGCTGAAACCCATTTATGACAGCTATCGGAAATCCTTAGATAAAGAAAAGTTCCTGCGAGGCCATGAGAGCGATATTATCCTTTTTGAAGCGTCAGCCAAGGCCTTAAAGGAAATAAGGATAGAAAAACTCCCCTCCGCCGAGAAGATGAAAGCGGAGTATGAAGCCCTTACCAACGAAAAGGAAAAACTATACTCTGCATATAAAACCGCAAGACAGGAAGCAAAGGAATACAGCGTCATTAAACAGAATGTTGACAGTCTGCTTTCTTCTACTAAAGAAAAGGAGCAGGAGAAATATACGGAAAGGTGAGGAAAATCCTAGGCGCAGGGAAATTTTGGGTGTATAATGGAAATGAAATCATAAACAGAAATTTACAAAAGGAGGTCAATCATGGCAGGGTTATTTACATATGGGTTTGTCCTAGCTATCAGCATTATCATTGGCCTTATCTTTACCGTGATAGGGCTTTTTCTCGGACACATCATTTTATTTGACAGTATATTTCTTGCGGCAATCAGTGGAATCATCTGCAATCAAATATGGCATGTTCATCCCGCATTGTGCGTAGTAATAGCGATTGTATTGTTCGCAGTCCTCTTTTGGCTACAAAATACAAAAGCGGGATTTTGGATTATCGGAGTGCTGCTTTCAGCGTTTTGGGCGTTTGTGTTCGGTTTCTTCGCACATATCTTTACAGGTGAAGATATGGTATGGTTTTATGTAGTGATGGGGCTCGGATTTATCCTAATGATGGGGCTTCATCTGAAGTCGAGAAACAGCTAACTGAAATGGCTGTAATCAAATAAAAAAATCATATTAATTTGAATTAATGGTTTGTTATAAATAATTTTTAAAGGCGAGCAGATTTTTACTGCTTGCCTTTTTAATTCTCTAAAACCACAATTCCATTTGACTTCTCGCAAAATATATTGCGATATCGATTAATTGCAGATATAATAAGATTATATTTGATATATGCGCTAAAATTGATGAGGTGCTAAGATGAGTGTTACATATAAGAAATTATGGAAATTACTAATTGATAAAGAATTAAAAAAAGCAGACATCAGAAGAGCAGCGGGTATTAGTGCGAGCACAATTTCAAAAATGAATAGAAATGAATATGTTGCTCTTGAAGTTCTTGAAAAAATTTGTATATCTCTAAATTGCAACATTGGGGATATTGTAGAGTGCGTTGAAGATAAATAGATACCGAATTAAAATTAAATGCACCTTAAAACCATATAGGGAGTAATCATATGAAAATTCTATATTCAAATATTCTGCCTCTGGCTACTGATGAAGGACAAGACACTATTATAAACTGCTTTAATATGCAGGTGGAAAAAGCTGATTGCATTGAAATTGCGGTCGGCTATATTTCGAGAGCAGCTTTGGATGAGCTTGAGCATTTAGTTAATGAATACAATATATCTAATATTCGCCTTACCATTGGTATGTATTTTATTGAAGGTATGCCTGAGGGTGCTTACCGTGCCGCTTTAAAACTTAATAGCAAATGGCAAGAAAAAGGTATTGGAGAGATCAAACTTGTCCGTGCGTTTAAATATCACGGAAAGCTATATTGTTTCTATAAAAACGGACAGGCTTTCGCCGCAATCATTGGCTCCGCCAATCTGGGAGTCATCAAACTGGATGCGAACAATCGCAGGCAATACGAAATTTCTGCACTTACAGAGGATACTATTGAGTGCAAAGAGATTTCGGATTTTATTCAAACGTTAAATGAACCAAACTGTTCTTCAAATATTGCTGATATTGAAAACATTTTGTTGATTCGAGAGGTTAACACATCTCTTAGTGGAATTGATACGGTTACCCAGCTGCCACAGACAGGGGTTCAATTGTATATGCAGCACAAAACCACGATATCATTTGTTTTGCCAATTAAAGTTCCTGCTTATGCTGAACGTCATATGGATGATAATAGGCATTATACAAAATCCAATATTAATGTCTGTTATGCAGCACCGAGAAGCAAGCGCAAATCACGTGACTGGTATGAAACTCAAATGACTGTAAGCAAAGAAATCACTCGTTTGCAAGGGTACCCAGAAAAGAACAAACCTTTCTTTGTTATTACAGATGATGGATATTGGTTTAAAGCACATACTACAAGTGACGGCAATAAACAATTCAGTGCTGTTGGCGATGAACTTATTCTGGGCCGCTGGATTAAAGGACGTCTGGCAGCTGCTGGCTTGGTTATGCCGGTAAATGATACGCAGGCAGATATCGACCGAAAGGGAATGATTACAAAAGAAATGCTTGCGTTATATGGATGCGAGAAGCTGGTTCTCTCCAAAACAGATCAGAAAGCATTAGATGAAGACGGTTCAGAACTTGATGTATGGGTATTGTCCTTTGAAGCAGGTGAAGAATAAAAGGAGGTTCTGCTATGCAGTATCTAAAAACATATTTACAGAAAATTATTGATCGGGGCAATGTCAAGCTGGCAGAATCCATTTCCAGAACTGCCGAAGAAGTCGGCAGCAGACATATACGCAACTTCTCATTCACAAGCCATGAAACAGGACTTCTCTTTGGTAATGTCCAGTCCGGGAAAACAGGTCAAATGTTTGGTATTATGTGCAAAGCTACAGATTTGGGATTTCCAGCATTTGTTCTTCTGACCACAGACAATGTTGTTCTCCAACAACAAACTTTGGAGCGAGTGAGAACAGATTTAGAGGGTTTTTGTATTTGCGGTGAAAATGATTCTGGTCTATTCATAGAAAACAGCCTTGTGCGGCCTGCAATTGTTGTTTTGAAAAAGAATGCCAAAATGTTGAAACTGTGGGCAAATGTATTTAATTCCACCGGGTTTATGAAAGGAAATCCCCTTTTTATTGTTGATGATGAAGCTGACGCCGCCTCTTTGAATACACTGGTAAACCGTGACAGACAATCTTCTATCAATAAATATCTAGATTCTATCAAAAATGGAGCTGCAAGCAGCCTATATTTGCAAGTCACCGGAACTCCCCAGGCAATTTTACTGCAGACTGTTGCCTCCGGCTGGCATCCATATTTTACATACTATTTCCAACCTGGAGATGGGTATCTCGGTGGTGATTTCTTCTTTCCTAATTCAGAAAAGCCCAAATGTGTTGATTACTTAGATGATCTCCAGCATCCTACGCGAAGTGTTGTTATCCGCCATCTCTCTGTATCTGCTCAAATTTTATCTTCCGGTGGAAAGGTATCGAACTGTCTGCTTCATCCAAGCATTAGACAGGCAGTACATCAGCGTTTTGCAGATGAAGTGAAAAAGGAACTAAGTTGGTGTATTGAACATATCAATGATAATTTTGAAGATGTATTAAAAGTCCAGTATGATTCTTTTTCTCCCACAAAATCAGAAAAGCAGCCATTTAACAAGGTGTTGAGCACAGCAAAAAGTCTGCTCATGGAAAAAGAAATAAAAATTCTTGTAATGAACGGAAAATCAGATGTTGAAAGCACAGAATACTCTTCTGGCTGTAATTTTGTTATTGGTGGCAATACGTTGGGCCGAGGAATTACATTTCCAGGTCTGCAAACAATTTACTACACAAGAAGCAGCAAGAAACCCCAGGCTGATACTATGTGGCAGCACAGCCGTATGTTTGGATACGACAGAGACGCAGGTATGATGACAATATTTATTGATGAACATCTTTACAAGTTGTTTGCTGATATCAACGCCACAAATAATTCAATCATTGCTCAAATTGAACGTGGTGTCGAGAACATCAAAGTTTATTACCCAGAGGGATTAAATCCTACAAGAAAAAATGTCCTTGACAATAATCATGTTGAAATTATTTCCGGCGGTACCAACTACTATCCTTTTTATCCTGACAATGATTCCATTGAAATTATCTCAAAGCTGCTTGAACCATTCAATGAAAATGAATCTCATTACCAGGTTAATCTAAGATTTATTAAGGAAGTGCTTACCCATATTATCCCGAGTGTGGATTTTAAATTAGATGCATTCCAGTCTGTAATTGATACTATGCTCTCGGAAACACCTGCTGGTCAGGGCATCTTAATAGTTCGCCGTAACAGGAATGTGGCACAGGGGACGGGGGCATTATTATCACCGAATGACTGGCAGCTCGGCAGTAATTTCTCCGATAAAGTTGTTCTTACAATGTATCAGGTTACTGGAACAAAGGGATGGGGTGGGCAGCCTCTTTGGATTCCTAATATTAAACTTCCTCACGGCATCATGTATTATGATGTAAGTGAAGATGTTTAAGAAGGAGGTTGTATCTTATGTTTTCAAAAAACATAGCGCAGAAGATTTTCTTTGTCCCTGTCAGTCAGGGGGCAGACACCTTATTGATTCTAAGCGGGTATGCTACGCCCAATATGGCATCATGGCTGATAAAAAGTCTGCAGGAACGCAGGCTTGGACCTATTGATATTTCGCTTGTGATTGGAATGGCACCATATGATGGACTAAGCGTTCCTGTCCACGAGAGTTTTAAAGAAATCCATGGAAAGACATATCCACCCTCAGTTAAAAATTTTACATGCGAATATGTATATCAGAATCCACCTGTACATGCCAATTTATATATATGGATTAAAAACGGACAGCCAGTAGTAGCGTTTACTGGGTCTGCTGATTTTATGCAGAATTCCTTTATTTCTTCACGCATAGAGAGCATGGACAGCTGCGTTCCGGATGAAGCGTATTCATTATTTTCTGAGGTCGAGTCGAAATCGATATACTGCAATCACAGTGAAGTAGAGGATAATATTCTTCTTCGCCCTACTCATAGGATATTGGATGAGGAAAATAATCCGCTGACAACGCTATCTGGAGAAGGTATAATTTCTACAACTTTGTCCTTTCTGACAAATCACGGTGATGTGGGTAAAACATCTGGGTTAAATTGGGGACAACGCAAAGGCAGAAACAAAAATGAGGCATACATACCACTTCCAAGCCGAATTGCTAAAAAAGGGTTTTTCCCTCTTAAAGATCAGCATTTTATGGTCGTAACCGATGATGGTCATAATCTGCTTTTGCGTGTAGAACAGCAAAATGATAAAGCTATTACAACTCCATTAAGCAATGCACAGCTTGGAGAGTATTTCCGTAATCGACTAGGGCTTCCAAACGGAGCTTTCGTAACTAAACAGGATTTATTATATTACGGGCGAACGGATGTGACATTCTACAAAATTGATGATGAAGAATTTTATATGGACTTTTCCTCTCATCCATCCGTGTAAGGAGGAAATTTCATATGGCAGATAACCATTCAAAAGAAGTTCGAAGTATGAATATGTCGCATATACGAAGCACCAATTCCAAACCGGAGGAGATTGTCAGAAAGTATTTGTTCTCCCGAGGACTGCGCTATAGAAAGAATGTACGTACTCTTCCGGGCTGCCCTGATGTGGTTCTCCCCAAATATAAGACTGTAATATTTGTAAATGGATGTTTTTGGCACCATCATGACTGTGGTCGTTTTGTGTGGCCATCAACCAATGAAGAGTATTGGCACAATAAGATTGACCGGAATGTTGAACGTGATAAACAGAATTGCCAACAACTCGAGAAAGAGGGCTGGAGAGTGATTGTCATTTGGGAGTGTCAGCTAAAAAAATCTGCAGCAGAAATTAGTTTAACTGCGCTGTATGATAACATCATTCAATAATAAAAAATCAGCAAAGCATAAATCTTCTGACTTATCGCTTTGCTGATTTTTTATTCATTAATATTAGATTCAATCGATTCATAGGGAATTCCAGCAAAACTTTTCAGTATTGCTTCAAAGATAATCTGTGCACCCCGACACGGAACAGCCATGCCGATTTGCTTTCTAACACTTTCCTTGCTTCCGATAAATTCATAGGTATCAGGAAATGTCTGAAGCCTTGCACGTTCTCGATTCGTCAATGCTCTCGGTTCAGCCCAATGATAGATGTGGGTACCGCCGCCGCCGCTCCCGGTTACAGTATACGCTGGCTTTGTAGGGTCAAGCCTTTTATATATCTGGCTTATTCTAGCACCGGTAATATTTAGCTGTAAATCTTCCGGTAAGTCGGCTGTGAAAGCATTTTGCCCGGGAAGAATGTGTTCTAACCTTCTAATAACAACTGCAGACTGCCTTGTTCGCTCATTGTTAAAGGCATCCGCCGGAATGGGAGGTGTTTCAATAGCCGTCCGGCAGGTATTATCAATATTTTCATACGGTGCTGTAGATGGCACTCTGTAATTAACATTGATATCATTCCTAATGCCCACTATTATAAGTCTGTGCCGAGCCTGAGGAATTCCATATTCCTCAAATTTGTATAAATGCGGTGTAATGCTGTATCCAGCGCTTCGAAGTTCTGACAGAATTTTAGTAAATGCCTTTCCATCATTTGCATTTCGGAGACCACCTACATTTTCTGCAAGAAACCACTGCGGCTTAAATCGTTTTAGTGCTTTGACACCATAGGAGTATAAAGGGCCGTATACGCCATCCATCCCTTTTTGTTCACCAACGACACTATAGTCGTTGCACGGAAATCCAAAAGCCAAGGCGTCAATCGGAGCCAGCTTTGACATATCAAATTTTCGTATATCTTCGTGATATACGGTTTCTGGCTGTCCAGGGCAAATATTAGTTCGGTATGTTTTACAAGTGTTGGCATCATAATCATTTGCCCACTGGTGTATAATTGTATATTCTGGGTCTCCTATATCAGCGCAGATTGCCCCCCACGCTATTCCGCCTGGTCCGCAGAATAATTCACCTAATCTAAATGGCATAATTCATTGTTCCTCCTTAGAAACATCATCCATAATACGGCTTCGCATTGTCAAAAAGTCTATAAACAATTGAACCATCGCCACTTCATCGGTGCTGAGGTTTTCCAACCCATGAATCTGTGAATTCGGATGAATATCATTTTCGGTTATATAACCTGCTGCCAACAGAATTTCAAATGGATGAAAGTTTAAAGCGTGAGCAATTCCGCATAATGTGCTCCATTGTGGTTTTATGCGAGTGCCATTTTCAATTTTCATTATTTCACTGTCGCTTACTCCGCAGGCGATTCCTAATTTTTTTTGAGATAGCCCAGTGGCTTCTCTTTTATCTTTTATTAATTGGCCTATGTCGGGCATATTCTCACCTCTTAATTAGCATATCATAATCGCTGCCATTTGTCAATTTTTTATTAATTATCGCTGCCTAAAAGCAGCAATAATTTTCAAAAGTAAGGTGATTTAAAAAAACAGACTACTAAAGTAGAAGCTCAGCCACCGAAAAACAGATGGCCGAGCTCCTGTTTTAGTCCAGTAATTCCTGATAGGATACACCTAATACTTTGGCAATAACCTTTAATTCAATATCCGTGATAAAACGGTCTCCGCTCTCTATCCTCTGAATTGCATTTTTATCTAAATCCAATCCGGCAATTTGCAGTATATCAGAAAATTGCTTTTGAGAAGTCTTTTCCGGCAACTGTTCACGATATTTTCTTATTCTTTTACCACAAATATTATTGCTCCCGTCGGGAGCTTTGTTCTTATACATAGCATCCCTCCTATCTATGACATTCACTGATTGTCAACAAGAAGATTATATGTTAAAATAACGTTTAATATGACATTCACTAAATGTCAATTGTAAAGAAAGGGAAGTGTCTATGAATAAGATAAATGCGGAAGCCGCAATAAGAAAAATAGCTTTGCGTGAGGGAATTACCGTTCAAGAAGTACGGACAGAAATGAAAAAGGCTATGCTGATAGGCTTATGCAGCCAGAACCCGGCAATCAGAGAAAAGTGGAAGAAAATACCCTGTAAGGGTGATATACCAACGCCGGAGGAATTGATTGTCTACATGGCTCAACATGTGAAAGAACGCCTCTATTAGTCTATACAACCGAACAGAGGAACAAAAAAGAGAGGGAGCGCACCCAAAGGATAAACCAATGGATACGCTCCCGTTTCTTATGAAGTAAAAAGGTGCAAAATCCACCCTTTTTCCCTGCGTTTTCAATCCGACACGTTCATGGGATAAAAGATATTACCCGTTTTGTTTGAACTCGATACAGGGGATTTTTTTACCCTTTTTCAACCCTTTTCATGGGTGTTTTTCGCCCCCTGATGATGTAGTTCGGGCATTGTATCAAATCCGCCCGGAAACTCTGCTTGCAGTCATGCACACACCGCCTGCACACCGGGTTATACTGCCGTCTGCCGTTTTCGCCCAAGAAGAAAGCCCATTCTATTTTCCAGCGTTTGCTTCTGCTCATAGGTCATGCTCCGGGCTGTTCTTCTCCGGTTTCTTTGTTTCGGTCGGCTTGCGCTCGGCACATTCCCGCTTTGCCTCCGCCAGCCGGTCACGGATGGAAGTCTTTTCATCCGTACCGGGAGGTGTGCCCTCTTTTTTGCCGTTGTTGATGATACCGTCAACCATACCATAATCATCTTCCATAGCAATTTCCGTATTCTTCAGGTAGTTTTCCGTCTCAAAAAACTCCGGCACTTCCGCAAAACCGAAGCTGTCGCAGTAGTGGGCGGTTTTCTGGCCATTCTGCCGGATAACCACCACATCCGACACAGAAAGGGAGTGCCCGCTAAAGTCCTCCGGGCGTTCAATGTTGAATCGGGTATAAATGCTTTCAAGATTTTCACCGGGGAACATGGCGTGGGAATATACCTTATCATAGTTTTGCATATCCACCTTGCGGCCTTTTTCATAGAGGCGGTCAAGAGGTTCAAAGGCATAATCCCGTCTGCCCAAAAAATCTTTTAGCTGATAAATATCATAGGTGCGAGCTTCTTCATTTACAATGGCAAAGGCCCGTGTACCGTTACCCATGATATGAAAGTGGCCATCATCTGAGCTATGATGAAAACCATATCCAGCAGCCTCCATTTGCTCCTTTGACATATTTGTCAAAGAAAAGGTCCCCCGTGGTGTTTTCACCTTTTCACCGGTTAAAAAATCATCTGGTGTAATGATCTCCGCCGGAACGGGGATAGAGGTAATCTCCCCATTCACCATAGCGAACATTTCCGGCATTTTGAAATGCTCCATGTACTTTTGCGCCAGTTTCGGGGAAAGAGAAGCAAAGTTATCTTCACTGAGCCCTGCCACAAGAAACGGTCCGGCCACAATGTCATAAAGCTGCCCACGGTCATTGCGCAGGGCTCGGTTAAGCTCCATACCGTTTATCTTACCCTCGTCATTACAGATAACAGCTACAGGGTCATCAAAGGGATAGGCGGCGGCAATCAGGCCGTTTACTTCCTCCTGCATGGCAGAGAGGCCGGAAGATATTTCTTTCAGGTACGGCTCCTTTAACGGCTCGACCACAAGCACCGTCATGGTATCCTTATGGCCCTGAGCCTGCTCCAGCTTTTCACGGACAGCAGCTACATCTATATCAAGGTGAGCCTCGTATCCTATAAATTCCTCGTAGCTGTCAATATGAGAGAGTAATTCTTCTGTGGGTGTCTGCGCCATTTCCGCCAGCCTGTCCTTGATGGCTGCCGTTTTTCCCTCCAGAAGTAAATCCGCAATCAGTTCCTTGCTTGTATGAGCGTCCGGGTGGGCGGCGGCATACTGCGGGTCTTTATGCCGGAAAAACTCGTCCAGGTCAAAGGCGAGCTCCGTCGCCATATCCAGCTTTGCTTCTTCATTCTGGTTCTGGATAAACTCCTTTTCCTCTGCCGTGGCGGTAACACGGTATTCCCAAGGGATTTCATCCCGGTTTCCCTCGTAATGCTCAGTGAAGCTGTCTCCCGTATCCCGGACATAGCCCTGATCGGCGAAATGGCCATTTTCATCCAGAGCAATATCCCGCCCATATGCCTCATAGTCGATATAGTTTTTCAGATGGTCTGGGATTTCCATAGCGCCGTACTCGTCAATGTACATCCGTCCCAGGTCGTCGTGATCGTGAACATCCGGGTAAAAGTCGTATTTATCCAGATTTTCCGTGAGATTGATAAGGTCTTTCACGCTACCCGCATAGTCGCCCATTTCAATGGCCACCTCAAACCTCTCAAAATCGGATTTGTCCATTGCCTCAATGCTGTTGGCCAGATAGTTGAGTTCATCTAAACTTTCATATTCCCCAAGAATATCATGTAAACCGTCTACATAACAGTCGTAGTCTGTAATGAACCATTCCTCATATATGTTCCCAAATTCATCTTCCTTGCCGATACCGATACGCTCAAAGACTTTCTGCATTTCCTCATAGGTCGTGGGAAATTTAACCCATTCGCCGACAAGCTCCCCCTCGTTGTATTTGCCGAGATTGGTAATATACGCCTCAAAGGGACAGTCATGGTTGTAGTTATACATACAAGCACCTCCTTACAGTTCCGGCCCATGTTTTGCGGGCTTTTTGGTTTTTTCAAATTCCAGCTTGAAATTAATATACTTGCCGCCGGCATCCTCCAAAATCACCGTGGCGTCATAGGTGGCATCTTTCTTTTCCGAATACATCCCCTTAACTTTGATACGGCCTTTCTTGAGTAAATCCGCGGCCATCTTTTTCGTGAGCTCCTTTTTACGGGAGAGCCAGAAACGGTCATTTTTCCAGAGGACAAAACCGCAGCCCCGGTTTCCGCAGTAGAAATTCTTTTTGCCCTCATACACCTGCTTACCGCAGCGAGGGCAGGTACCCACCGGCTCCTTTTGGGGAGCAAACAGCTTTTGCCCATCCTCTGAGATATGGGAATATGTTGCCACAAGCTCCGCAGCCATTTTCTGAATATCCTCCATAAATTCCCGCTGATTGGCGGCGCCCTTTGCGATTTCAGAAAGACGCTGCTCCCATTTAGTGGTGAGTAGAGGGGAGGTTAAAACCTCCGGTAAAACGGTAATCAGATTGATACCGTCTTTTGTGGGGATAAGGCTTTTCTCCCTGCGTTCTGCAAAGCCGGAAGCCACCAGCTTTTCAATGATGGCCGCCCTAGTTGCCGGCGTTCCCAAACCTTTGCGCTCTGCGTCCTCCGGCATATCATCTTTCCCTGCGTGCTCCATAGCAGAAAGAAGCGTATCCTCGGTATAGGGCTTTGGCGGTGTGGTGTAATGTTCGGTGACAGAAGCGGAGGCACGCTCAAATATTTTCCCCTGGGTCAATTCCGGCAGGTCGCTTTCATCCCCGCTGTCATCCTCCGGCTTTTCTTTAAGAGAGGCACGGAACAGCCGCTCAAAGACTTTCCAGCCCTCCGAAACAATGTGTTTGCCTTTTGCGGTGAAGCTATGACTGCCGCACTCAAATACCGCCATTATCACCTCATATTCATGGATTGGTGCTGCCGCACAGAGCAGCTTGCAGCAGATGAGCAGAAAAACGGCACGCTCACCCACAGGCAGGGCGGCAATGTCGGATTTGCCAGCTTCTGCCGTGGGAATGATGGCGTGATGGTCGGACACATCCTTGTCCGAAATCAGAGCAGATATATCTGTGGGGAGCTCCGGCACTCCAGCAAAGGGCGAAAACCTCGCCGCCAGTTCCAAAACAGCGGTAGCCGTGCCCTCCATATCGGAAGTGAGAAAGCGGCTGTCCGTTCGGGGATAGGTGATTAACTTGCGCTCGTAGAGGCTTTGAGCATAGTCAAGGGTCTGTTTCGCCGTATAGCCATATATGCGGTTCGCCTCCCGCTGTAAGGTAGTGAGGTCAAAGAGTTTCGGCGGCTTTACCGTCTTTTTCTCTTTGTCCAGAGAAACACAAACGGCCTGCCTTTCATGGCAAGCCGTTTTCATCTGCTCCGCCTCCTGCAGATCGGAGATTTTTTCACTTATGGCTCCGATACCGTCCAAGTCCAGCCGCACATGATGATATTTCTCTTTCTGGAAGCCGGATATTCTACCGTCACGCTCCACCAGCATAGCCAGGGTCGGCGTCTGTACGCGGCCCACGTTCAGAGTTTTATGATAGAGGACGGAGAAAAGCCGGGTGGCGTTTATCCCTATGAGCCAATCCGCTTTTGAACGGCAAAGCGCCGATTGATACAGAGCGTCATACTGCCTGCCCGGTTTTAGGTTTCCAAAACCCTCCCTGATAGCCTTATCCTCCATTGAGGAAATCCAAAGACGAGAAATGGGCTTCTTGCAATCCGCCATTTCATAGACAAGCCGGAAAATAAGCTCACCCTCACGGCCTGCGTCACAGGCATTTACCACTTCGGAAATATCGCTGCGCTCCATAAGGCTTTTCAGAACGGCAAATTGTTCCTCCTTGCCTGGGGAAAGTATATACTGCCATTTCCCTGGCAGAATGGGGAGGTCATCATACCGCCATTTTTTGAAACGTTCATTATAGCTGCCTGCGTCGGCAAGGCCCACAAGATGACCAATGCACCAGGAAACAATCAGGCCGTTTCCCTCGACGTATCCATTTTTTCGGTTTACAGCACCCAGGGCGGCGGCTATCACCGCCCCGACACTCGGTTTCTCTGCGATTATAAGTTTCATAAGTTGTCCTCCTTTTATCGTTGTTTTGGGCAACGAATTCTTGTATAATATTTTTATAAAGGGGGGAATAAAATGGACTGGATTACAACTATCATTTCAATGTTTACTAACACTGCCAACTGGAATATAGATAGTGTTTTGACTTTCTTTTCCATTGTTCTTGTTATCGTTGGTGGCTTTTTTGCTTACAGGCAATGGATAAAATCAAATAAAATAAAACGAACGGAATTTATTAACCAAATTATTGAAAAACTCAGGTTTGATGAAGAAATGGTTAATACAATGTATATCGTAGAATATGACTACGATTGGTATAATGATGATTTCCATGACAATAACAAGAAGTTAGAATACTCTATTGATAAACTACTGTCATACCTTTCTTATATTTGCTATATTCGAGAACTGAAAAATATAAGCAAAAAGGAATTTAGTATCTTGCGTTATGAATTAAATAGAACATGTTCTTCTCGTGCTGTGCAAGCCTATTTGTGGAACTTATTTCATTTCTCAAAGGCACAAAGCACAGAATGCACTTTTCAGTATTTAATTGATTATGGAACTAAAAACAAGATAATTGATAAGGGCTCTTTTTATAATAGTAAAAACCCTCAATACCCTAAGTACCTGAACTTTTGATTGATATTCAACCCGCCGCCCATTCCAGGGCTGCGGATTTTTCCATGCCTGCCGTTACTCCGTTTCCTTCTGCTCCAAGTCGATAATCTCGGTTTCGTATTCTTCTTCCTCGTCATCCTCAAAGTCGTAATCCTCCAGGTTGGAGCCGCCCTTTGTAGATTGCTTGGGCTTCATTACTTTAAAATAATAGAAAGCGCCTCCTCCCGCCAGGGCAAGGACAATCAGAATGACAAGGATACCGTCCGCACCGCTCTTTTCTGATTCTGGCTCTGGTTGCGGTTCATCAGTGGGTTCCGGCTTTGGTGTAACAATGGGCTCCTGAGGCTTTACTTCCTCGTCCATCAAGGTCAGAAGGTCGGCCTCGTCAACCTGATTCAGAAAGTGGACCGTGTTTTCTCCGTCCCCCGCCCGGTCAATAATGATGTAAAAATAGTTGCCGTTTTTGGTAACGACGGTAATAAACTGCTTATTCCCAGAAGCCTCACCCTGGGTGTCATCCACAAGGCTCATGTTTCCCTCTGGGGTAAGGGGCTGTGGTTCATATCTGCCCATAGTTTCTTCCGCCTGTTCTTCGGGTGAGGGTTCTTCATATTCAGGCCTCCCGCCAGCAAAAGCGGTCAATGGAAAGGCCGCCATGCAGAGCATGACGGCCAGGAAAGCGGCAAACAACCTCATTTTTCCTTTATTCTTCATCTTCGCTGTCCTCCTGTTCGTTCAAATCTACCTGCATATCTTCCGGCAGGGAAATACGGCCGCTGGCATAGGCTTTCAGGAAAACGGATAGCTCCTTGTTGTCCAGCCTGACCGACTTTACCATGCGGACAATTTCCAGGTTTTCTTCCTCCGCCACTTTCTGTTCCAGCTCACGGAGCCGTTTCTGCTGCTCCGCAATCTTCACTTTTGTTTTTTCAATATTGCTTCGGATTTTATCAATCGCTGCCATTAAAAATACCTCCATTTCATATTTTGATTTACCAATTCATTAAGCCATAACCGTCTATCACGCTGCTGCCCACTGGGTAACTGCGGATTTTACAGGCATCACCGCTGTTTCCTTCAACGGTATAAACCGTTGTTCCATCTGTTCCAATGACAATGCCCACATGGTCGGCAGTTCCGTCACCGTCCCAATCGAAAAAGATGGCATCGCCCGGCGCTATGTCCGCATAATATCGGTCTCCCCATTGTCCTCTGGACTGGAACCAGGGGCGGCCCTGAGAAGTACAGGCCGCAAAGCGGGGCTCACTGTATCCGGCCTGATTGTAAATCCAGGACACAAAGCATGCGCACCATTCCACACGGCCATTAAAGCCGTACCAGCTCCAATAGGGGTAGCCGCCAACATTGCCCTCCTGGGATTTCGCTATGTCCACCACCGCCTGATTGCCAGGGCGCTTACCATCCACAAAGCGAACACCGCTTAAATCGGTGGATGGATTGTTGTTCACAGAACCACCGCCAAAGAGCAAGGGCATATTTCCCAAGGTTTGACGGTAAATGTCATATAGCTTTTTCTGCTCCGGGGTCAGCTCGGATTGCACAATGAAAAAAAGTCCTTTGTTCTTCAGCGTAACCGTAACAATGGTATATTCGTAGGGCACTTCCTCGGTGTGTGTATCGGTGTGCTCGATGCCGTCCTCGTCGGTCCAGGTTTCGGTATAGGTCTCAGTTCGGTAGCGAATTTCCACCGTCTCCTGAATATCCAGGTCATATTGCAGCCCGAAAAGCCGTTCCAGCTCCCGCTGCACATCACTTGCTGTATAGGTGGTATGTTTTGCGGAGAGATAAGCCGCCAGCTCGTGGGGGTCGTGGTAGATACCGTCCAGATGATAGCGGTATTCGTCGTAGCCTGGATGCAGGCTTTCAAAGTCATCAAGTTCATATTGAAGCTCCGACTCCATAGCGGAATAGGCAGCCTCCGCCGCCAGCATGTCTGTGTCCTCCGAAAGATAAGAGGTTGCTATCACAGATGAGGAAGCTCCCCCAAACAGAGCAGAACAAGACTGCAGTCCGCCTAAAAGGAAGATGATGAACAGACCTAAAGCCAGAAGCACCAGCACGCCTTTCCAGTTGCGGGCGATAAATTTTACTGTATTTTCCGCTGCTTCTTTGGCTTTCTTTGCTGCAGATTTGACCGTTCCGCCCACACTTTGAGCGGTTTTCCCTGCGTCCCGTATCTGTTGGGCATAGTTCCGCTTTATTTGTTGTTTTTGCAAAAAACGGGAAAGAGGATTGGAGGAGGCAAGCCGGGAATTGTCACGGAGCGCCTTTTGATACATGAAATCGACATTGGCCTTGATTGCGGATTGTTCCGCCCTTGCCGCTGCCCGGTAGGGTTTCAGCTTATGGCGTCGGATACCGCCCTTAACAAGACGGTATCCTTTACTTACAATTTTTTCCCCAAGCCGTTCAGCCGCATGGCCGCCCTCAACGCCCACATTTTCTTTTTCCACCTCATAAACCTTTCCGTGGAGCTTCATGCCCATTTCTTGCACAGGCCGGGAAAGGAGGCTGTGCCGCATTTTATCCGCAAAGGGTTTTTCCGTCTCCTTGAAGTGGAGCCTGGTTTTGCCCTTGCCTGCTGCTTCATCAAAAGTACGCTCACGGACCAGTTTCTTTTTCTTTGGGATATTCTCCTGTGCCATATCCAGCTTGTCCGCTGCCATATTCGACTTGCGGATAGACTTTTGAAGTTCGGGGGCTGCCCGTTCTTCTTCGGAGAACTGCAAACGGGAAGATGGCCGGTTGAAAACCTCCATGCCCCGGTCCGAGGTTTTTCGTGCTTTCTTTGCCGCTTTTTTGGAAGAACGGCAGGTATGTTCCTTATCCAGCCTGTCAATCACTTTCCCCGCCATATTCACCGGCTGTTCCGAAATGTTACTGTCATCAGGGCGGGAAGAAATATTCTCCGCCTCACCCGTGGCAAGGTTCTGAACCTCAGCACCTGCACGGGTCATTTTCTGCACCACTTTATCCGGCGCCTTATACTCTTTCAATTTTCATCACCTGCCTTTCCAAAGACGCACCAATCCTTACAGCGCCCGTTTTCTATATCTGCAATGTACTTAAAAATGGGGAACGCCTGGGGTGGGCAGACAGCATTCCCCAGTGTTTTCAGCCGCAGGGCACGGTTTTCCGTTTCCTCCGTCATGCGGGGGATGTCCTCCGGCTCTCTTGCCCACAGGATACGTCCGTCCATCCCTGCGGGAAGCCCATCAGCCATTCCACCCAATCGGGGTTCAGCGCCGCCGTATCCGCTGCCGGGTTCTCCAGGGCGATAATCTGCGCCGAAAGGTTCCCGTTCGTTTTGTTCGAATTGAAGGCCGACGGTTTCAGTGTGGAGCGGAACCCATCCGACGCTACCGGGGTCAGATAGAACACCGCAGCCGACAGGGGCAGGCTCCAAATGGCTCCGTTTTTGTTCTTCTTTCGGAACACGCCATTTTCCGACAGGTACACATCCAGGTTTCGTGCGTCCCGGTTCGTGCCCTTGTCGGAAGCAAGGGGAGTGGGAAACATCAGCCGCGACGATAAAAGTTCGCTGGCGCTCATGCCATGCGCCGACGCCGCAAGCCGGAAATACGAATGGGAGAACAGCGTATCCCGCTTTTGCCAGGTCAAAAATCGTTTT
>Ga0129310_1000150_pt1 | contig 97642 bp, 97 predicted proteins | sample Go1ome_2_FD_94433 | JGI IMG/M metagenome (GOLD analysis project Ga0129310, IMG submission 94433) | Western lowland gorrila individual fecal microbial communities from Wisconsin, USA - Go1022A metagenome | ecosystem: Host-associated > Mammals > Digestive system > Large intestine > Fecal | place... | reverse complement strand
TGGTGGAGAATTAGGGACTCGAACCCCAGACCCCCTGCGTGTGATGCAGGTGCTCTAACCAGCTGAGCTAATCCTCCGGAACGGTGTTTATTATAGCACCGTTTTCGGAGTTATGCAAGCCCTATTTTGTATTTTTTCAAAATTTTTGAGGCAACCCTCGTTTTGCCGCTCCGTTTTCGGCCGATCGCGGCCGTGCGTCCGCCTGTGCCGTTGCCAGCCCCCGGCCGGTCAGGCGGGTTCTGCACTCCCACAGGCCCACGGCCGCCAGAAGAATGTACACCGGCGTATAACTGTAAAGATACCGCGCGCGGGCCTCAAACAGCTGTTCAAACAGGGTCAGCCCCAGAATGGACAGCATGGCATCGGCCGCCTGCGTGCGCGGCTTTTTCAGGCCCAGAAGCGCCCCAAGCGCCCCGCACAGCAGGATGGACATCCACAAAACCCACTCGGCCCTGTAAAACAGCGCGAACGCGGAGCCTTCCCCCGTGGATTCCTTGGTCAGCGTGCCGCCGTACAGCTTCTGGGCAGCCGGGGCCCACGGCAGATTCTGGTCCGCCAGGGATTCCACATAAAAGCCGCCCTCTCCGCCCCAGCAGAAAGTACCGTCGTTGTAATTGGTCAGCGCCTTGCGGTGCATGAGGTTCAAAAAGCCGCCCGGCCCCATCTCCTGAATCCGGCGAAGCGCCTCTTCAATGTTTGCCTGCTTCCGCTCTTCCCGGTCGGGAATGGAGCGGGAGAAATCGCAGTCGCTCTGGTTGAAGGCGCCGTTGGTTTCCCCAGCGTTCATGCCCATCATCCACCAGTGGGTGATGTCCAGCGTCTGTTCCGAATCGATCTCCAGCGGAAGCGTTCCGAACCCCGCACTCATCAGGGCGGCCATCAGCCAGATGCCCGCCGCAAAGCCGGCAGCCCCGCACCAGGTGCTTTTGCTCCGAAGGCACTCCCGCAGACGGAACAGCCCATTCCAAAGCTCAATGCCGCAAATCGCGATGGTTGCAATCACGACCTGCGGTTTGATGTGGTAGCCCAGCATGGTAAGCAGGCCGATCGCGCCCCACAGGCACGCCTTTCGCCAGCCCTTCTGCTGTTTTTGCCGCGTATAGAGGTACAGAATTGCAATGGGGAAAATCAGCGCGGTGGAATCCGAATAAGGAATCGACACCCACGGCGACAGCCCCACCAGCAGGACGTACAGCCCCCAGGCCGCCATAGCCGCCCTTCGGTCCCCGAGAATCTCCCGGGCCGTTTCGTACAGAAGAAGCCCCGTGCCCCAGGAGAGCAGGCACTGCACCAGCACAATGCCGAAACTTGGGGCAATGTGCAGCCAGCGAAACAGCCGGATTTCATTGGAATACAAGAGCAGCAGCACAAGGTTGTTTGGGTATGTGGAGTAGTACCAGTTGTAATCCTTCAGGCTGCCTCCGTTCGCCAGGATAACCGCAGATTTCATGATGGTTCCGGCGTCCCATCCCGTCTGAAAGTAGTACCCGCGGACCCACAGCACCTGAAGCACGAGGAACACCAGACTCACGGCCAGAAAGCCCCAGCCTTTTCCGGCCTGCTTTTCCTGCTTTCGCTCCGGTTTCGCCGCCAGGCAGCAAAAGCCGCCCACCAGAATCAGGCTCACCGCAAACACCAGCAGCCCCGTCGGCTTTTCCAGGTCTTTGTCGTGGTATTGAACCGACCCGGCCGTCAGGCACAGAATCAGAATCAGGGCCATTGCCGCCCCGTAAACACCGTACAGAACGCGGTTCAAAAAGCGCTCGCCCCACAGCGGCGTGCCGACTTTTATTCGCCTGCTCAGTTCCAGTTTGACCATAACGTTCACTCTCCCCTCCTCGGGGACGCTCCGCATTCTTCCTGTCATCGTACAAAAAAGCAATGCCGCCCCCGGCTGCATGCTATTATAGCACACTCGCCGGGAACGGCATCTGTTTTTTTAAAAAGCTTCAGAAAGTCCTCTGCATCACACAAACAGGCTCTTGCCCGTCATCTCTTCGGGCTGGGGCAGCTCCATCAGCTGGAGCAGCGTGGGGGCCAGATCGGCCAGAACGCCGCCCTCCCGCAGCTTCACATCGCCGCAGTTGATGGCCAGCAGGGGCACGGGGTTGGTGGTGTGGGCGGTGAAGGGCTCGCCGTCCGGCTCGTACATCTTGTCGGCGTTGCCATGGTCGGCGGTGAGCAGCACCGCGCCGCCCGCGGCCACCACGGCGTCAATGACCTCGCCCGCGGCCTTGTCCACGGCCTCCACGGCCTTGACGGCGGCATCGAAGATGCCGGTGTGGCCCACCATGTCGCAGTTGGCGAAGTTCAGGATGATCATGTCGTACTTGCCGCTCTCGATGCGCTTTTTGCACTCATCCGCCACCAGATAGGCGCTCATCTCCGGCTGCAGGTCGTAGGTGGCCACCTTCGGGCTGGGAATCACGCAGCGGTCCTCACCCTCAAAGGGGGCCTCGCGGCCGCCGTTGAAGAAGAAGGTCACATGGGCATACTTTTCGGTCTCGGCAATGCGCAGCTGGGTCTTGCCATGGGCCGCCACATACTCGCCCAGCACGTTGGTGAGGGGCACGGGCGGATAGGCCACCTCCACGTTGGGCATGGTGGCGTCGTACTGGGCCATGCACACATACTGCACGGGAATGCGGCCCAGCTTGCGCTCGAAGCCGGTGAAGGCATCGTCCGCAAAGGCGCGGGTGATCTCCCGGGCGCGGTCCGGGCGGAAGTTGGTGAACACGATGGTGTCCCCCGCCTGCACGCGGCCGCCCTCACAGGTGATGCAGGGCAGCACGAACTCGTCGGTCACGTCCTTGTCGTAGCTGGCCTGAATGGCGGCGATGGGGTCGGCGAACTTCTCGCCCTCACCGTATACAAAGGCGGCGTAGGCCTTCTCCACGCGGTCCCAGCGGTTGTCGCGGTCCATGGCGTAGTAGCGGCCCACCACGGTGGCGATTTTGCCCACGCCCAGCTGGGCCAGCTTTTCCTGGATCTCGCCCAGGAACTCCTTGCCGGAGTGGGGGTCGGTGTCACGGCCGTCCATGATGCAGTGGACGTAGATCTCCTTCGCACCCAGGTCCTTGGCCATGTCCAGCAGGCCGAACAGATGGTCAATGTGGCTGTGCACGCCGCCGTTGCCGGTCAGGCCCATAAAGTGGATGGCCTTGCCCGCGTCAATGGCCGCCTTCATGTTGCGCACCAGAACGTCGTTTTTGCGCATGCTGCCGTCCCGGATGCTCTTGGTGATGAGGGTGAGCTGCTGGTACACGATGCGGCCCGCACCAATGTTGGTGTGGCCCACCTCGCTGTTGCCCATCTGGCCGTCGGGCAGGCCCACGTCCATGCCGGAGGCCCCGATGGTGGTGTGGGGGTACTGGGCAAACAGCCGGTCCAGATTGGGCTTTTTCGCCGCCACAATGGCGTTGCCGTAGGTCTGGTCCGGCACCCAGCCAAACCCATCCAGGATGCAGAGCATTACAGGTTTCTTTGCCATAAGGTCCAATCTCCTTGCGTCAAACGCGCTTGTATGGCCGGGGCCTTTCCCACCCCGCGGCCAGAAGCCCCCCGGCGGCGGCACTGCTTCGGCTGCCGCCAAGATGGGCCGGGCAGGCACTGCGCCCGCCCGGCCCGGGCTTTTTTATGCTGGAAGGGTTCAGCCCTCGGTGGCTGCCTTCACGATGGCGGCGAACTTCTCCGCCTTCAGGGCGGCGCCGCCGATCAGGCCGCCGTCCACGTCGGGCTTGCTCAGCAGCTCGGCGGCGTTGCCGTCGTTCATGCTGCCGCCGTACTGAACGGTGGTGGCCTTGGCCACAGCCTCGCCGTACAGCTCGCCGATCACCTTGCGGATGGCGGCGCAGACCTCCTGGGCCTGGTCGGCGGTGGCGGTGCGGCCGGTGCCGATGGCCCACACAGGCTCATAGGCGATGACGATGCGGCCCATCTCCTCGGCGGTCACGCCGGAGAGGGCGATCTTGGTCTGCATGCGCACCAGCTCTTCGGTCACGCCCAGTTCGCGCTGGGCCAGGTTCTCGCCCACGCACACGATGACCTTCAGCCCGGCAGCCAGGGCGGCCTTGGTGCGCTTGTTCACGGTTTCGTCGGTCTCGGCGAAGTACTGGCGGCGCTCGGAATGGCCGGTGATGACGTACTCCACGCCCAGATCCACCAGCATGTCCGCGCTGATCTCGCCGGTAAAGGCGCCGCTCTTCTCAAAGTGAACGTTCTCGGCGCCCACATGGATGTTGGTGCCTTTGCACTTGGCCACGGCCGTCACCAGGTCGGTGAAGGGGGTGCAGATGACCACCTCACACCCGGCGTCCTTCACGGCGGGGATCAGCTCGTCGATGAGGGCGTTGGCCTCGGTGGCGGTCTTGTTCATTTTCCAGTTGCCGGCGATGATGGCTTTGCGGTTCTGCTTATCCATAAGAAGTTCCTCACTTTTCTGTTTTGATTCGGCGCGTTCTGCGCAGCCGGGGTTTTCCGTCAAAAGAAAAAGGTGCGGCGGCGGTCGGCCGCCGCACCAGAAACGCGGGACAAAAAATCAGTTGTTGGCGATGCAGGCGATGCCGGGCAGCTCCTTGCCCTCCAGGTACTCCAGGCTGGCGCCGCCGCCAGTGGAGATGTGGGTCATCTTGTCGGCAAAGCCCAGCTGCATCACGGCAGCCGCACTGTCGCCGCCGCCGATGACGGTGGTGGCATCCGCCTCGGCCATGGCCTTGGCCACAGCCAGGGTGCCGGCCGCCAGAACCGGGTTCTCAAACACGCCCATGGGGCCGTTCCACACCACGGTCTTGCTGGCCTGCACGGCCTCGGCAAACAGCTTGGCGGTCTCGGGGCCGATGTCGCAGCCTTCCATGTCGGCGGGGATAGCGGTGACCGGCACGGTCACGGTTTCAATGTCGGGGTTGTCGATGGGGTCGGGGAAGCCCTTGACGCAGACGGTATCCACCGGCAGCAGCAGCTTCACGCCCTTGGCGGCAGCCTTGTCCATCATCTCTTTGCAGTAGGCCAGCTTCTCGTCGTCGCACAGGCTCTGGCCGATCTCATAGCCCTGGGCCTTCAGGAAGGTGTAGGCCATGCCGCCGCCGATGATCAGGGTATCCACCTTTTCCAGCAGGTTGGAAATCACGTTCAGCTTGTCGGCCACCTTGGCGCCGCCCAGAATGGCGGTGAAGGGGCGCACGGGGGCGTTCACGGCGTTGCCCAGGTACTCGATTTCCTTGCCCATCAGGTAGCCCACGGCGGTGGTCTTGACGTAATCGGTCACACCGGCGGTGGAGCAATGGGCACGGTGAGCGCTGCCGAAGGCATCGTTCACGTACACGTCGGCCAGGCTGGCCAGCTCTTTGCTGAACTCGGGCAGGTTCTTGGTTTCTTCCTTGCGGAAGCGGGTGTTCTGCAGCAGCACCACGTCACCGTCTTTCATGGCGGCCACGGCAGCCTTGGCGTTTTCGCCCACCACGGTGTCGTCGTCCGCAAAGGTGACGGGCTGGCCCAGCAGCTCGCTCAGGCGCACGGCCACGGGGGCCAGGCTAAACTTGGCCTCGGGGCCGTTCTTGGGCTTGCCCAGATGGCTGCACAGGATGACCTTGCCGCCGTCGGCAATGAGCTTCTTGATGGTGGGCAGGGCGGCAACGATGCGGTTGTCGTTGGTGATGACCCCGTCCTTCATGGGCACGTTGAAATCGCAGCGAACCAGCACGCGCTGGCCCTTCACATTGATGTCGTCTACGGTTACTTTACCTAAACCCATAGTTCCATTTCTCCTTCCAAGGTCGGGGCAGTGCCCCGGTGTTGCGGCATATTTCGCACTTGCCCGGCCCGGCTGCCAGCCCGCTTTGGGCTGTGCCCCGGCGCACAGGGCGTGAGGAAGCCAGGGCAGCCCTGCCGCCCCATACAGCTTCATTATAAGCAATCGGAACGGGTTTCGCAAGTGATTTTTGACATATTTTTAACGATTTCCGGAAGTTGCCCAAAATCGTCCTTCTCCGCGCGTTTGCGCCGCCTGCCGGGCGGCCGCCGGGTTTTCGCAAACCGGGCCGAACCGGGGCTGCCCCGCATAGCCGGCCCCGGTTCGGCGCACACTAATCCGGGCTTTGCATCACACCGGAAAGGAGGAACTGCGGGCGTTGCTTTGCTACGAAACCTTCGTCACGTTCTGCCTGGGGGCCGCGGGGTACGGCGGGCTGGAATACCTGTACCGCGGCCGCACCCACTGGACCATGCTGTGCGCGGGCGGGCTGTGCCTGCTGGCCCTGCAGGCGCTGAACCGCCGCCTGGCCGGGCGGCCGCTGGCCCTTCGCTGCCTGGCCGGGGCGGGCTTCATCACCGGGTTTGAGCTGGCCGTCGGCCTTTTGTGCAACCGGCTGCTGGGCTGGTGCGTGTGGGATTACTCCGCCCAGTGGGGCAATTTGTGGGGGCAGGTGTGCCCACGGTTTTCCGCCTACTGGTACCTGCTGTGCCTGGCGCTGCTGCCTGTGCTGGACCGGGCCGACCTTCGCCCCCGGCCACGCCGCCGCCCGCCGAAGGCCGAGCGCCGTTGAGCACCGGCCGCTGCACACAAAAAACGCGCGGCTCTGCCCGCCGGGAAGCCCCCGGCAGCCATCGGCCGCGCGTGTGTCGTTCTTTTTCCTGTTCTAACCGGTCTGCTTTGACGGGCCGGCTTCTTTTCACCGGCTTATTCTATGGCTTGCAGGCGGGCCTCCCGGTGCAGGCCCTGCCCTTTTTGCAGAGGCGATGCGCCCCCGCAGGGCCTTACCCCATGTAATAGGCGCTGCCCTTGGCCCAGGGGTTGTCTTTGGAGTAGACGGTGTGGGTGCACAGGAAGTTCACCCACGCCGGGTAGCCGCTGCTGGCGGTAAAGTGTACGCCGTCGCCCTCCGCGTAATCCGCGTTCAGGTCGCCGTTTTCATCCGCCATGGCCCCGTACAGGTCCAGGAACGAGCAGCCCTTTTCCAGCGCCAGCTTGGCCAGCCGCACGTTCACCGCCTGCACCTTGCTCTTTTCCAGGCCGGGCCGGGTCTCCACAGCCTTGGCCTGCACCGGCGGCACCGCCTGTACATAGATCAGGGTATTCGGCAGGCGGCTCTTCAGCTCATCCAGCATCCGGCCGTAGTAGGCGATGAAGTTGTCCTCCGCGCCGTCATTCACCAGGGTGTTGGTGCCCAGCAGAATGTACAGCTTGGCGGGCTGGCGGGCAGCCAGCACATCCAGCGGCACCTCGCTGCCCCGCTCCGGGTGGTTCACGGCGGTGCCGTCCACCACGGTTTTGGGGGTCAGGCCCACATAGCCGCAGATCAGCGCCCCCTGCATCTCCACATTGTACTCGGTGAAGCCCTCGGTGATGCTGTCGCCCAGGAAGGCCGCGTCCGAGAAATAGCTGGTGTCCACCCGGCCGCATTCCGGCAGCGCCATCAGGTCGTAATCGGTGGAGCGGATGGTGTAATCCTTGGTCTGAATGGCCGGGCCGGTCACGGACCAGACTTCCTTGTTCACCGTCACCTGCATGGGCAGCGGGGCCAGCACGGTGCTGGTCTGCTCCGGCTCCAGGCTGTCGTCCTGCCTGCCCTTTTTGTCAAACAGGCTGAGGATCAGGGTAATGATGCCCGCCAGCACCAGAATGCACACGGCCGCGCACAAAAAGCGCAGGCGGCGCTGCATCCGGCGCTTTTTGCGCCGGGCGTAATACATGGATTCATTGGAACTTCTCATTCTGCTTTCCCACCCAGCGGGGCCGCCCTGCCGGGGCCCCGCCCTCTCGTTGTAAGAATCGAACGTGTGCCGCGCGGCCGGCCGCGGCCCCCAAAAGGGGAACAAAAGCGCCCGGCCCCCGCAGGATGGGGAACCGGGCGTCCACATTCAAAAAGGTTCACTGCGCCCGGGCACACAGCTGCCCTGGCCGCCCCCTCCGCAGAGGGGCAGCCGCTCGCTGCATCGGGGCAGTCGGCTCAGCGCTCCGCCCGAAGGCAGTACAGCCGCACCGGGATGCTGAGTACCGCAAACAGCAGCCCGCAGGTGATGGCCATCAGAGAATACATGGCGATTCCTCCTTTGCCTTATGTCTCTTACTATAAAGGATACGATGGAAAATGTCCAGATATTTCAAAGATTTTCAAAAATGAAGCCCGGCTTTTTCCGCGCTGAACGGGTGCCGCGCCCTGCGTGCCCGCCGGCCGCCGCTTCGTTGACAAGCTCTCTGCCGCATTCTATAATAATAAAATACAATTTGTATGATTTTGGCAGCGCATCGCGAAAAAACGGTGCGGTCTGCCCGTTTCCCTCCGGGTAGGAAAGGCGTTTCATGAAAAAGCTCATCAAGATCTTCACCAGCCGTCTGGTTGTGACCGGCCTGCTCATTCTGGTGCAGTTGAGCTGGCTGCTGCTGCAGCTGTTTCGCCTCACGCAGTACGCCACCTGGCTGTCGGCCCTGTTCAGCCTGCTGAGCCTGCTGGCCATTCTGTTTTTGATCCAGCGGGACGAAAACCCCGCCTACAAGCTGCTGTGGGTCATTCTCATCGCGCTGGCCCCCCTGTTCGGCGGGCTGCTGTACCTGACCCTGGGCAACAAGCAGCCCACCCGCCGGATGCGCCGCACCCTGGCCCAGGCCCGCGCGCCGCTGGAACCGCTGCTCACCGCCCCCAATGAAGAGGCCATCACCTCGCTGGAGGCCAAACACCCCCGCATGTGCTCCACGGCCCGCTACATCGGCAAAAGCGGCCCGTACCCGCTTCAGCAGAACACCCAGGTGACCTACTACCCCATTGGCGAGCAGCTGTTTGCCGCCATGCTGAAGGACCTGGAGCAGGCCCGGAAAACCATTTATCTGGAATACTTCATCTTTGCCGAGGGCGAAATGTGGCAGGCCATGCGCCGCGTGCTGGTGCGCAAGGCGGCCGAGGGCGTGGACGTGCGCCTGATGTACGACGACATGGGCAGCCTGGGCGTTCTGCCCAAGCACTTCCAGGCCGAGCTGGAGCGGGACGGCGTGAAGTGCATGGCTTTCAACCGGTTCATTCCGGTGCTTTCGCTGGCCATGAACCACCGGGACCATCGGAAGATTCTGGTGATCGACGGCAGGGTCGCCTTCACCGGCGGCATCAACATTGCCGACGAATACATCAACAAAAAAGTGCGCTTCGGCCACTGGAAAGACACCGGCGTGCGGCTGGAAGGGGACGGCGCCTGGAACTTCACCCTCATGTTCCTGGAGTTGTGGAATGCCTATAAGGACCCCAACGCCCTTCCGCCCCAAAAGCCGGCGCCTGCCCCGGCCCTGCCCGGCGGCGGCTGGGTCCAGCCCTTCAGCGACAGCCCGGTGGACGAAGAGCCGGTGAGCGAGAACGTCTATCTGGACATTCTGAACCAGGCGCGGGATTATGTGACCATCTGCACCCCCTACCTCATCATCGACAATGAAATGCAGACGGCCCTGTGCCTGGCCGCCAAGCGGGGCGTGGACGTGCGCATCGTCACCCCCGGCATCCCCGACAAGTGGCTGGTGTGGCAGATGACCCGTTCCTATTACGAGCCGCTGATGAAGGCCGGCGTAAAAATTTACGAGTACACCCCCGGCTTCATCCACGCAAAAAGCTATTTGAGCGACGATTCCATCGGCGTGGTGGGCACCATCAACATGGACTACCGCAGCCTGTACCTGCACTTTGAGTGCGGCACCCTGCTGATCGACACCCCGGCGCTGGCCGACCTGAAGGCCGACTGCCTGGATACCATCGCCAAAAGCCGCCGCATGAAGCCCGAGGATGTGCGCCCCGGCTTCTGGGGCAGCCTGCTCAGCGCGGTGCTGCGGGTGTTTGCGCCGCTGATGTGAGGCAGGGAGGCCCGCAATTTGCCCCCCTTTTTTGCGTCTGCGCAGGGCCACCAAACAGCGGGCTGACGCTTTTGATGTTCGATTGCAGGTCATCGCAAATATGAGCTATTGCAAAAATACCGGCAGGCCGAACGGCCCGCCGGTATTTTTTCGCATCTTGACAGCTAATGATCGTTAGTATTATAATCAGATCAAGTTAAGCTAATGGTTATTAGTCTTTTTGCTGATAGATTGAAGTTCCATCCAGATACAAATAAGGTTCTGGTTGTTCCACAAATCCATTCACTGCAATGAACCCAAGATTTTGTACATTGAGTTCCCTGATGTTTTTTACCTGCTGTGCTTCCCTGTGAATTTCATCGAGAGGCATCGGCCGGGCATAGTACTTGACCTCAAACACATCGTATCCGCTCGTGGTTTCCAGTGCAACGTCAAACTCGCCATTTCGTCGGTTTTGCGGGTCATTGTAGTAGTAGCTGCCAATGTTGCGAACCCCTTTCAGCTTTCCGCTGCGCACCTGCAGGCTGAAATAGTCCCGGCAGATCGACTCAAAGCGGCGGGAAACGAAATCGGTCAAAACAGGGGCCACATATTCATCATAAAACGCCTCAGGCCCAAGCATCTGTAGGGCACTCACGTTCTTATAGATGAACGTGAAATAGAACCTCAGCAGATTGTCATTGACCTCGAACGTCGCTTTTTTATTGTCAGAAAGCTTGTTGATGGGCGCATTCTTATTGACGATTTCAAGACCGATGAGCGTCTTTAACTGTTTCGACAGGTTTCCGGTCTTTTTCGCATCCAGCTTATCCTCGATTTCGGAATAGCGTTTTCTGCCGTTGCCCAAAACGCCAAGGATTCGCTCCGCATTGACCTTGACGGAGTAATCTGAGAGCAGGAGCTGGCTTGCGTATAAATAGATCGCGCTCGAAGGATTGAGGATCGTGTTGATGATGTTCTCACGCAGCGCTGCAGCAGGATTCAAAGCCTGGTTAACGAACGGCGAACCGCCAAAAACGGCATAGTTTGCAATTTTATCGTAGACGGATTTGTCTGGATAGAATTCAGAAGCGGCCAGATAGTTGAGTTCGTTCAGTTTCAAAGTGACCGCAAATCGACCATACAGCGCATTGCTCTCGTTCATCAAGTCCTTCATCATTCCGATGTGGGAGCCGGAAAGGATCAACTCAATGTTTGAAAGGTACCGATCCACGATAATCTGAAAAACCGAGTCAATGGTTTCCGGCTGAGACATTTCCTTGAGGTAAGGGTACTCATCGATGACCACCACGATCCGCTTCGAGAGTGTATTCAGATAGGCAAACACATCCTGAAAGCTCGTGAAATTGAGAGATACCGGAAGGATTTTCTGACGAACAAGCTCCTGGACGAATCCGGTGATATTATCCTGGATCGTCCCTTTCAGGCACTCGTAGTATACCTTTTCGCAGGGGATGTCTTCCAGGGCTTTCTGAATCAGCGTGGTCTTGCCAACGCGGCGTTTGCCGTATACCATCACCGCACGGCCAATGTAGTCCTGCCGCAATGTGGTCAATTCTTTTTCTCTGCCAATAAACATACCGCGCCTCCATAACGTTGAATTCAATTTCATTGAATTTATTTTCAACGTTATTTTACCATATGAGAACCATAATATCAATCTTGATTTCAGCCGTTTTCACGGAACCTGTGTGAAAAAGGAAGGAGCTTTCATGGAACAGGAACCCACCAAAGACCGCATTCTCACCGAGGCGCTGCGGCTGTTCGCCGCCTATGGCTACGACGCGGTGAGTGTTGCACAGATCGCCGGGGCGGTGGGCATCAAGGCCCCGTCGCTCTACAACCACTACAAGAGCAAGCGGGACATTTTTGACCACATTCTGGAGCGCATCTGCCAGCTGGACGCCCAGCGCACCGAGGCCAATCAACTGCCCCAGCAGGACTTTGACCAGGCCCCTGAGACCTTCTCCGGCCGGGACTCCGCCTCCCTCAAGGGGTTTCTGCTGGACCAGTTCGCCTACTGGTCCGGCAACGAGTTTGCCCGGAACTTCCGCCGGATGCTCACGCTGGAACAATACAAAAGCCCCGAGATGATGGCCCTGTATCAGAAGGTGTTCGCCGCCGGGCCGGTGGATTACACCGCCGACCTGTTCCGCCGGATGATGGCCGAGGGCAGCCTGCGCCCGGCGGAACCTGCCTGGCTGGCCGCTGAGTTCTACGCCCCGCTGTTTCTGGCCCTGAGCATCTGCGACGGCCAGCCCCAGCGCCGGGCCGAGCTGACCCGGTATCTGGCGGACGCCGCGGACCGTTTTCTGGCAAACCACACACCCAAAAAGGAGGAAGCACAATGAACGATCGTCTGACCATCCGCCCGGAACGCCCCGAGGACTACGCCGCTGTGGAGCAGCTGACCCGGGCCGCCTTTTACAATCAGTACGTTCCCGGCTGTGCGGAGCACTATCTGGTGCACATCCTGCGGAACCACCCGGACTTTCTGCCCCAGCTGGATCTGGTCGCTCAGTGGGACGGCCAGCTGGCGGGCAGCCTGATGGCCACCCGGGCCACTCTCACCAACGAGCAGGGTCGGGGCATTCCCACCGTGAGCTTCGGCCCCCTCAGCGTGGCCCCCGCCCTCCAGCGCCGGGGCATCGGCAAGGCGCTGCTGGCCCGGGCCTTTGCGCTGGCTCAGGCCCAGGGCGAGCAGGCCGTGGTGATCTTCGGCAGCCCGTCCAACTACGTCACCAGCGGCTTTGTCAGCTGCCTGCACCACCGGGTCTGTCTGGAGGGCGGGCTGTACCCGGCCTCGCTGCTGGTGAAGGAGCTGACCCCTGGCGCGCTGGCCGGTCACCGCTGGGTCTACCGGGAAAGCCCCGCCATGGAGCTGGACCCGGAGGCCGCCGCCCGCTTTGACGCGGCCCTGCCGCCCCTGCCGAAAGAGCATCGCCCCAGTCAGGAGGAGTTTTTCATCCTCAGCCATGCCCTGCTGCAAGGCGAGGCGTAACCCCCGGCAGGCCCCTGCCTTCCCCATCACAAAACAAATTCAAACCAGAAAACAGCAAATACAGGCAAAACACGCGGCGTTTCCTTTGCAAATTGGAAACGCCGCGCGTTTTTATACGCCTTGTATTCTGTTTTGTCGAATTCCGGAAGCCCCGCGCCCGGGGCAAACCGGCTTCTCAGCCCTTGTAGCCGTCCGGGTTCTTCTTCTGCCAGTTCCAGCTGTCGGCACACATCTCGTCGATGCCGTACTCAGCCACCCAGCCCAGCTCCCGCTTGGCCTTGGAGGGGTCGGCCCAGCACTCGGCAATGTCGCCGGGGCGGCGGGGGTCGATCACATAGGGCAGTTCACGGCCGCAGGCCTTGCTGAAGGCGTGGATCACGTCCAGCACGCTGTAGCCCTTGCCGGTGCCCAGGTTGCAGATGAACAGGCCGGGCTTCTCCGCCAGCTTCTTGATGGCCGCCACATGGCCGCGGGCCAGGTCCACCACATGGATGTAATCCCGCACGCCGGTGCCGTCGGGGGTGGGGTAATCGTTGCCGTACACATGCACCTTTTCCAGCTTGCCCACAGCCACCTTGGCAATGTAGGGCACCAGATTGTTGGGAATGCCGTTGGGGTCCTCGCCGATCAGGCCGCTCTTGTGGGCGCCGATGGGGTTGAAGTACCGCAGCAGCGCCACGTTCAGCTCAGGGTCGGCCTTGCAGCAGTCGGTCAGGATCTGCTCGTTCATCACCTTGGTGGCGCCATAGGGGTTGGTGGCACCGCCCACGGGGAAGTTCTCGTTGATGGGCACGCTGGCGGGGTCGCCGTACACGGTGGCGGAGGAGGAGAACACAAAGTTGTGCACCCCATGCTTGCGCATGGCCGCCAGCAGCACCAGCGTGCTGGTCAGGTTGTCGGTGTAATACTCCAGAGGCTTGGCAACGCTCTCGCCCACTGCCTTATAGGCGGCAAAGTGGATGACCGAGTCGATGTCCGGGTTTTCGGCAAACACCTTCTCCACATCCTCGGCCTTGGTCATATCCGCCTCATAGAAACGGAAATCCTTGCCGGAAATCTGCTTGACCCGCTCCACAGCCTTGGGGCAGGAATTGTAGAAGTTATCCGCCACCACAATGTCATAACCCGCTGCCAGCAGCTCCACACAGGTGTGGCTGCCGATGTAACCGGCGCCGCCGCTTACCAGAATTGCCATAAAAACCCTCTCCTTCCGTCGGGCGGCACGATCCGCCCGCTTCTTATGCGCAGTGCCCGCCGGGCACCCGCCTTGCTGTTTTTGGCCCTGCAGCCCCGCCAAAGGGCAGCACGCCGCAAAAAAGCCCGTACATACACACAGGTTTCAAAGATGGACAAAACGCTCTTATTTTTCAGCGTTTCGTGCCCTCTTCGTCTCTCATTTTAGCTTGATACAGCCTCTATTCAAATAGAAGATTTCTGCTTGCACATGAAAGATTCTCTCACACGTTTTCACCCCGGCCCCGGCGCGAAAGCATTTTCACCGAGGTAGCGTACTCGCTGGGGGTCATCTTGGTCACCTTTTTAAAGTGGCGCGAGAAGTAGTGAATGGAGGTGTAGCCCAGCATCCGGGCGATCTCGGTAAAGTTGTGCCCGCCTTCCCGGATCAGCTCCTTGGCGCGCTGAATTTTCAGGTTGCCGAAGTACTCCATCGCGCCGCCGCCGGTTTTTTCCCGGAACACCTTCTGCAGGTAGCTGCGGCCCACCAGATTGTCCCGGCAGATGTCGCTGAGGGTCAGCCGGCGGGTCACGTTGCTCTCCAGATAGGTCTGCACCCGGTCCCAGAAGTCATTCTGGCTGCGCTCCCGGATCAGGCTGGTGGGGTGGGGCGTTTTGCCCTGGGTGCCCCGGCGGATCATGCCCAGCAGCAGCTCCTCCAGCGCCAGGCCGATGAGCTGCTCCGCCCCGAAGGGGGCGTTCTCCCGCCGCTCCAGCTGCTGCACCAGCAGATCGTCCAGCGGGGTGCTGAAGGCCTCGCCTGCCTGCCGCACAATGGAGGCGATCAGGTCGCGCTCTTCGTCGCCCGCACCGGCAATGCGCCCCTCAAAAAAGGACATGGCGGGGCACTCGCAGTAAAAGCTCACCACCACCACACTGGGCGGGCGGGTGCCGGTGGCCCGCAGGCTGTGGAATTCGTTGGGCGCATGAAAGATCATCTGCCCCTTTTTCACCAGATGCTCTTTGTCACCGGCGATGGCAATGATCTCGCCCTTGTCCACATATACAAATTCCCAGAAATTGTGGCTTTCGCCCGTAAAGGAGAAATCCGGCCCATACTCAAAGTAATGCACTGAAACGATCCGCTCGATCTGGATCGGGCGGCGCAGGGAAATTGCCGTATATTCCATCGCTCGCTCTCCTTTTTGCACACAGACGTACCCTCTGTTTGTGCAATTATCTCTTTTTATTATACCGTGAGAGCGCAGCCCGGCGCAACAATGAAAGCGCCGATTTTTCTCTTTGCTTTTTATGCAAATATACAGGCAAATCAGCGTAGTTTCACGCTTTTTGCGGTCGTTTTTTCGCCGGTGATTGTCATTTTCATCCACCGCCGTTCGCCGTGGGGCATCGTCAGCGCACTGCAAAAAGTGCTTTCCAGCGCCGGTTTTCCCGGGCAGCCTTCGTCAGCCCAGGGTCTTTTCCAGGGCTGCCAGCAGCCGGGCCACGGCGGCCGGCTTATCGGCCGGGGCAAACAGGGCGCTCACCAGCGCCACGCCGGCCACGCCGCTGCCCGCCAGCCGGGGCAGATTTTCCTCGGTGATGCCGCCGATGCCCACCACCGGCAGCGGTGTGGCAGCGCACACCCGGGCCAGCTCCCCTTCGGGCAGGTGGCTGGCATCCGTCTTGGTGGCCGAGCCGAACACCGCGCCGCAGCCCAGATAATCTGCCCCGGCTTTATAAGCCGCCACGGCCTCGGCCACATTGTGGGCGCTGGCCCCGATGATCTTGTCCGGCCCCAGAATGGCCCGGGCCCGGGCAACGCTCATATCGTCCTGGCCCACGTGCACGCCGTCTGCGTCCACCTCTTTGGCCAGCTCCACCGCGTCGTTCAGAATCAGCGGCACGCCGTACCGGGCACAGATGGGCTTCAGCGCCCGGGCCATGCGGGCAAACTCGGCCGGGTCCTGGTGCTTTTCCCGCAGTTGCAGGCAGGTCACACCGGCGGCCAGCAGCTCTTCCGCCACATCCTCCAGCCGTTGGCCGTTCAGCCAATGCCGGTCGGTTACAGCGTACAGGCGCAGTTGCTTTGCGGTAATGTTCATGGTTTCTCCCCCTCGCGTGTGTTCCTGTGTGGGGTCCATTATACCACGAAACCGCCCCCGATGCCCACCTCATCCACGCACAAAGCGCCCGGGCCGTCCTTCTGCCGGTTGGCAGGGGCCGCCGCGGGCGCCGTATAATTCGCGTTTGTGCCGATTCTCCCATTGCGTAATTTCATCGGGCGGCCGGGCCTCGTGGGCCGGGCCGTTTGCCTTCCGGCGGCGGGTTATGCCGTCGGCCGCTCATTGTCTCTAGGACGGGGCGGCTCAGTCCAGGCAGTCCGCATAGGCGAAGCTGATGCCGGTCACCGACCGGTCCAGAGGCTCCAGCGTGTAGCCCTTCTCCCGCAGGCCGTCGATCAGCTTGGGCAGGGCCTCCAGCGTGGTTTTGCAGTGGTAGGAGTCGTGCATCAGCACAATGCCGCGGCTTCGGCCCTCGGCCCGGGTGAGAATGCCGTCGCAGATGGCGGCGGCGGTGGGGCTGCGCTTGGCGGCGTCCTCCGCCGAAAGGCTCCAGTCAAAGAAGCGGAAGCCCCGGCGTGCCATCTCCGCAATGATCTCCTGATACACGCCCATGTTGTAGCTGTTGATGCTACCGCCCGGGAAGCGGAACACCGAGGGCGTCACCCCAGTCTCCTCCTTCAGCAGGGTGAACAGCTGGTAGTAATCGTCCAGGAAGCTCTCCACCGACTGGTAGATCTTTTTGTAATCGTGGCTGTAACTGTGCATTCCCAGGGTGTGCCCCGCCGCCACGATCTGGCGGTAGCGCTCTTTGGAGGTCTCATCGGTTTTGCCCACCACAAAGAAGGTGGCCTTCACATCCTTCTCTTCCAGCACCTGCAAAAACTCCGGCGTCAGGTCCGAAGGGCCGTCGTCAAAGGTCAGGTACATGGTGTTTTCCCGGGCCTCCAGCGCGGGGGCCGGGCCTTCCACGTAAAAATCCGGGTACAGCTGCTGGTAGCTCAGCGGGTCATCCACCTCATCGGCGGCCCCGTCCGGCCCGGCCTCGGCGCTCATCTCTTCGGTGCTGGAGCGGGCCTGGGCGGTGTCCCCCTCCTGCAGCAGGCGCAGCTGCTCCTTGGTGTCCCGCCCGGAGCGATACAGGCAGACGGCCGCCACTGTGGGGATGGCGATCAGCACGATGACCAGCAGCAGAAGCAGGTTCTTGAAGAAGCGCACGCTGCCGATGTAGGGTTCCTTTTCTGTGGTATGTTCCTGCGCCGGCATGGGCGTTTCCTCCTTCTCCCGCTGCTTTTGCAGCGATTTATAAATGTTAATGAATTCTTAATTTTTATGAGCCGTATTCATCATAGTATACTATCGCCGCGCCTTCATTTCAAGATAAAACTCACGTTTCTTTCGCATTCTATGGCTTTTTTCACAATTTCAGAACCGCAAGATTTTTCAGTTTTTTCCCGATGCAATGCACGTTTCAATATTTTTCGTCCTGCACGCCGCCTGCCCGCGGATTTTGGGCACAAAAAAAGAGAGCCGGGTGCAAAAGCACTCGGCTCTCTTCAAAAGCATGCTGTAAAGCAGGGTTTTGTAAGAAAAACTTACTTAACCTCAACCTCGGCGCCAGCGGCCTCCAGCTTCTTCTGGATCTCCTCAGCGTCAGCCTTGGAAATCTTCTCCTTGATGGTCTTGGGAGCGCCGTCGACCATCTCCTTGGCCTCCTTCAGGCCCAGACCGGTGATCTCCTTGACAGCCTTGATGACGCCCATCTTGGAAGCGCCAGCGCTCTTCAGGATAACGTCGAACTCGGTCTTCTCTTCCTCAGCAGCAGCGCCAGCGCCAGCAGCGGCGGGAGCAGCAGCGGCAACAGCGGAAACGCCGAACTCTTCGCAGTAGGTGTCGATCAGTTCCTTCAGCTCCAGGATGGACAGCTCTTTGATGGAATCGATGATAGCAGTGATCTTCTCAGAAGCCATGGTAAATACCCTCCAATGTCGGTAAAATTTTTAAATTGTTGTTGTGGCGGCTCAGGCCGCCGGGAAAAGTCGGTGCTTAGGCAGCGGGCTCTTCCTGCTTGTCCACATAAGCCTGCATAGCAACAGCCAGGCCGCTGAGGGTGCCGGTAAGGGCGCCAGCGAACATGGACAGCATGCCTTCCAGACCGGGCAGCTTGGCGATTGCCTTGATCTCGTCGGCGTTCATCACGTCGCCGTTCACAGTACCGGCCTTCAGGGCGAACTGCTTGCTCTTATCCTGCTCCGCGTAGGTGTTCAGGATACGGGCGGCGGCGATGGGATCTTCCTTGGAGATGGCGATGGCGGTATCGCCCTTGAAGGACTCGCTCAGGGCCTCCAGAGAGGTACCCTTCACAGCCAGGCTCAGCATGGTGTTCTTCACCACGGCGTATTCCACGCCGGCTTCACGCAGCTCCTTGCGAAGCTTGGTGTCGTTGGCCACGTTGATGCCCTTGTAGCTGACGACAACCACGCTGGCGGCGCCGTCCATCTTCTCCTTCAGAGCAGCCACGAAGGCCTGCTTCTCACTCAGAATCTTTGCACTGGGCATTTGGTTTCACCTCGTTTCAACATTGCGTTGCCCCATTTGGCGGCGCAAAAAAGCCTCCTTCCCGCGCAGCGAGAAAGGAGGCTTCTGAAAACCTTTGAAAGGCTTGATTCACAAAGCGCACGTTTCTCGGCAGGCAGGACTAACGTCCTTTACGCTCGGGGCACCTGCTGTCTCAAAAACAGCAAATATATTTTACCGCAAACGTGCGGCTTTGTCAAGAACTTTTTCGCTTAGGCGCCGAACTTGTTGCCGTTCACCTTCACGCCGGGGCCCATGGTGGTGGCCACGGTCACGCTCTTGATATACTGGCCCTTGGCAGCGGCGGGCTTCGCCTTCACGATGGCGCCCATCACAGCCTTCATGTTCTCGCTGAGCTTCTCGGGGCCGAAGCTGGCCTTGCCCACGGGAACATGGATGATGTTCTGCTTGTCCAGGCGGTACTCGATCTTACCAGCCTTGGCCTCGGTCACAGCGCGGCCGATGTCAGGGGTAACGGTGCCGGCCTTGGGGTTGGGCATCAGGCCGCGGGGGCCCAGAATCTTACCCAGACGGCCAACCTGGCCCATCATGTCGGGAGTGGTGACCAGAACGTCGAAGTCGATGAAGCCTTCGTTCTGGATCTTGGCGATCAGGTCGCTGTCGCCCACCATCATCGCGCCGGCAGCCTCAGCAGCCTTGGCAGCGTCGCCCTTGCAGATGGCGATCACGCGGACGTTCTTGCCGGTGCCGTGAGGCAGCACGATGGCGCCGCGAACCTGCTGGTCAGCGTGACGGCTGTCAACGCCCAGACGCACATGCAGCTCGACGGTCTCGTCAAACTTGGCCTTGGCGGTCTTGCAGCACAGGTCCATGGCCTCTTCGGTATCATACAGTTTGGTACGGTCGAGCAGCTTGGCGCTGTCGACGTAATGCTTGCCGTGTTTCATTCCTTTATCCTCCTGTTGTGGTTAAATCGGATTGTGTTCCTCCCACGATGAAGCCGTAACTCAGTCGGCCACGGTCACGCCCATGCTGCGGCAGGTACCCGCGATCATGCTGACGGCGGTTTCCAGGCTGCCGGCGTTCAGGTCGGCCATCTTGGTCTTGGCGATCTCTTCCAGCTGAGCGCGGGTGATGGTGGCCACCTTGGTCTTGTTGGGCACGCCGGAACCGCTCTCGATGCCGCAGGCCTTCTTGATCAGCACAGGGGCCGGAGGAGTCTTGGTGATGAAGGTAAAGGAGTGGTCAGCATACACAGTGATGACCACGGGAATGATATAGCCCATATCCTTCTGGGTACGCTCGTTGAAAGCCTTGGTGAACTGCATGATGTTCACGCCATGCTGGCCCAGAGCGGGGCCCACAGGGGGAGCCGGAGTCGCCTTGCCGGCGGGGATCTGAAGCTTAATATAGCCAGTTACTTTTTGCGCCATTTTAATGCACCTCCAAAATTTGTGGTAAGTTAGCGGCCCGCGGCGCGGGCCTCCCACGGGCTGGGCGGCTGCTCAGCCCTATAAAAACCGCCCTGCGGTTTTTACCGGATGTTTGCTTGCGAAAGGGGTCAAACCGGCTTGACCTGATCCAGGTCCAGCTCGGCGGGGGTCTGACGGCCGGCGAAGGAGATGAGCACCTTCACCTTCTTGGCGGCCAGATCGATGCTGGCCACCTGGCCAGCAAAACCCTTCATCACACCGGCCAGCAGCTCTACGCTGTCGCCTTCCTTGTAATCCAGGGTCAGCTCGGCGGATTCCACCGGTGCTTCCACACCCAGCTTGTCCACCTCTTCCTGGGTCAGGGGCAGAGGATCTTCACCGGCGGGGCCCACGAACCCGGTGCAGCCGCGCACATTGCGCACCACATACCAGGTGTCGGTGGTCATCACCATCTTCACCAGCACGTAGCCGGGGAAGATTTTGCGCTCCACCAGTTTTTCCTTGCCGTCCTTGATCTCGGGCACCATTTCGGTGGGCACCTTGACCTCCTGGATCAGATCGGTCATACGGCGGTTCTGGGCCATGGTTTCCAGGTCCTTCGCCACCTTATTCTCGTAGCCGGAATAGGTATGCACCGCATACCAGTAGGCCCGTGTCGCCTGATCTTCCATCTTGTTACCCTCCGTTATCGGTCCAGGGCGCTTATGCGCCCGCGGTCAGCAGCAGATCCATGCCCAGGCCGAACACAAAGTCCAGCAGCAGAACGACCAGCGCGCTGATGAGCACCACAACGCACACCACGATGGTGTTGTTGATGACCTGCTTGCGGCTGGGCCAGACGACCTTTTTCATTTCGCTGCGGGTATCGCGGAAGTACTTCGCGATGCCGCTGAAGAAGGCCTTGATCTTACCGGGCTTTTTACCAGTTTTCTCAGCCATTGCGTCTGCCCTTCCTTACTTCGTCTCGCGATGAACGGTATGCTTCTTGCAGAAACGGCAATACTTCTTCATCTCCAGCCGGTCGGGGCTGTTCTTCTTGTTCTTCATGGTGTTGTAGTTGCGCTGTTTGCACTCCGTGCAGGCAAGGGTGATCTTCACTCTCATTCTTCGGCACCTCCATTTTAACGGTTATTTAGCCTCCCTCGGAGTTGCGGGCCGTGCCCGGGAAGTGGGCACAAAAAATAAACCCCGCAAAAGAGGTGTTATCATATTACCACACCGCATTCGCGCCGTCAAGTAAAATCGCGATTTTTCCCCGGGAATTTTTGCAGAATTTTCGCGTAGATGGGCCGGCTTTGCGGGGCGCGGCCTTTGCTGCGGCCATTGGCCTTTCTGCGATGGTTCTGCTTTCTGCCGCCGACCTTAGGCTTCCCCTCGAGGGGAAGCTGTCGGCGAACGCCGACTGATGAGGTGGCATCTCTTCTCCGCCATGAGGCTGCGGCAGTGTCAGGCGCGCTCGCGTCCCATGTACCACACGGCCAACATCTGATTGCAACAGTGTCGGGGCGCGACACGCGGCAACGGCTCTCCTTCGCACTTCAAGTTGCACAGCGATTCGCGTCCCACCTCATCCGCCTCACTCCGTTCGCCACCTTCCCCTCAAGGGGAAGGCTTTTTCGCGATGGTACCGCTTTCCGCCGCAGCCTTAGGCTTCCCCTCGAGGGGAAGCTGTCGGCGAACGCCGACTGATGAGGTGGCATCTTGCCTTCGCCATAAGGCTGTGGCTGTGTCAGGTGCGCTCGCGTCCCATGCACCACGCGGTCAACGTCTGATTGCAACAGTGTCGGGCGCGGCACGCGGCAACCGCTCTCTTCCACACTTCAGTTTGCACAGTGATTCGCGCTCCACCTCATCCGTCACGGCTCACGCCGCGCCACCTTCCCCTCGAGGGGAAGGCTTTGCCTTTCTGCGCCCATAGCTTCACCCCCGCAAAGTTCTCGCGCCCCCTTATACACATTATATAGAAAACCGCCGTTCTCTCCCGCAAAATTCCCACCGCCCTGCCGATGGAAATTCAATTCTTTTTGTGCTATCATAGGAATACTTATAGGCAAACGGCGCGGCGGCGGGCGAAACCGGCCCTGCGCCCTGCCCACAGAGAGGGTTGTGAACAACAATGGAACATCAATTGAAGGTCGCCGTGTTCTTCGGCGGCGTTTCCAGCGAGCACGAGGTCAGCTGCGTCAGCGCCTCCACCGTGCGAAGCGGATTAGAGCAGGCCGGCTGCCAGGTAACGGCAGTGGGCATCACCAAACAGGGCGACTGGTACTACTTCCCGGGCAGCGCCGAGGCCATGGCCGACGGCAGCTGGGAGAAGGACCCCGCCTGCGTGCCCTGCGTGCTGAGCACCAGCCGCAGCAAAAAGGGCCTGTGGCTGCTGGGTGAAACGCCCCGCTTCCTCCCCCTGGATGCGGCGGTGCCCGCCATGCACGGCCGCAACGGCGAGGACGGCACCATTCAGGGCCTGTTTGAGCTGGCCGGGCTTCCCTATGTGGGCTGCGGCGTGCTCTCCAGCGCCGTGTGCATGGACAAAGCCGTGGCCAACACCCTGCTGGACGCCGCCGGTGTGCCCCGCTGTGAGTGGACCTGGGCCAGCCGCCGGGAATGCCAGGCGGACCCCGCTGCCCTGGCCGACCGGGTGAGCGGCAAGCTGGGCTGGCCTGTGTTCGTCAAGCCCGCCAACGCCGGTTCCAGCGTGGGCATCAGCAAGGCCGCCAACAAGGAAGAGCTGATCCACGCCATGGAGGTCGCCCTGCACGAGGACGACAAGGTGGTGTTTGAGCGCTTTGTGGAAGGCCAGGAGGTGGAGTGCGCCGTTCTGGGCAACGACGACCTGCTGAGCACCCAGCCCGGCGAGATTCTGGCCGGCGCCGAGTTCTACACCTACGACGACAAGTACAAGAACGGCGTGAGCCGCACCCTCATTCCCGCCAACCTGAGCCAGGAGAAGCTGGAAGAGGTGCGCCGCAACGCCGAGGCCGCTTACCGCGCGCTGGGTTGCCAGGGTCTGTCCCGCTGCGACTTCTTTGTGGAGAAGGGCACCGGCAAGGTGCTGTGCAACGAGCTGAACACCCTGCCCGGCTTCACCGCCATCAGCATGTATCCCAAGCTGATGGAGTCGGTGGGGCTGGACCTGCCCACCCTCTGCCTGCGTCTGGTAAAGCTGGCCATGGAGCGAAAGGGGCCTTACCATGGATAACCGTCCCATCGGCGTATTTGATTCCGGCCTGGGCGGCCTGACCGCCGTGCGCGAACTGCGGCGCATTCTGCCCGGTGAGGACATCATCTATTTCGGCGACACCGGCCGCGTGCCCTACGGCACCCGAAGCAAGGAGACCATCTGCCAGTACACCCGGCAGGACATCGCCTTCCTGCTCTCCAAAAAGGTCAAGTTCCTCATGGCGGCCTGCGGCACCGTGAGCAGCACCTTCCCCAGCGCCGAGGCCTGCCGCCTGCCCGTGCCCTTTGCGGGCGTGGTGGGGGCCGCGGCCCGGGCGGCGGCCGCCGCCACCCACACCGGGCGCATCGGCGTCATCGGCACCCCGGCCACCGTGCGCAGCGGCAGCTACGCCGGCGTGCTGGAGGAGCTGGTTCCCGGCGTGGAGATCACCGCCCAGGCCTGCCCGCTGTTCGTGCCTCTGGTGGAGAACGGCTATGTGGAGCCGGACAACGAAGTGACCACCCTGGTGGCCCACCAGTATCTGGACCGGGTGAAGGCCGCGAACGTGGACACCCTCATCATGGGCTGCACCCACTACCCCCTGCTGGCCCCCATCATCGCCAGGGTGATGGGCCCCGGCGTGACCCTCATCGACCCCGGCAAGGAGACTGCGCTGGCCGTGCAGGACGCGCTGGAGGCGCTGGAGCTGACCAGCAGCCGCACCGAGGGCGGCAAGGCGGAGTTCTACGTGAGCGACACCGCCGAGAGCTTCCAGGCCGCGGCCCAGCTGTTCCTGGGGCAGTATGCAGGCGGCCCGGTGGAGCAGGTACCCATTGAAAAATACTAAGGCAGTGCCGCGGCATTGCCCCAAGCAAAGGCATAGTAAAAGACATGAACGAGGAATATCTCATCAAAATCCGGGGCAGCATGGAGCAGGATGGCCAGGCCCCGGCCGACCCCATTGAGCTGATGACCCGCGGCAGCTTTGTGCGCAAGGGCAGCAGCTACTACATCACCTACAAAGAAACCGAGGCCACCGGCTACGCCGGCTGCACCACCACCCTGAAAATCGCCGAGGACGGCAGCCGGGTGGCCATGCTGCGCTTCGGCCCCACCCCCAGCCAGCTGATCATCGAGAAGGGCACCCGCCATCTGTGCCACTACGAAACCGGCTACGGCAGCATCACCCTGGGCGTGGCGGCGGACGAGATCGTGCAGGAGCTTGGCCCCGAGGGCGGGCACGCCCGTTTTTCCTATGTGCTGGACTCCGGCAACGAGGAACTGATCAGCCGCAATCTGGTGCAGGTCACGGTCACGCCGGTGCGGTAACCCCCGCCGGGCCGCCTGCATGGACTTATAAAAACGGATAAGACACACCCCCGCGTAAAAACCATTCGGAGGAATCGAAAAAGCTATGAGTTACGAAAATTACAACCCCCGCGCCGCGCTGCTGGCTCAGGCCCGCGACCTGCTGACCCGGGCCGCCCAGGCCGCCATGGCCGACGGCAGCCTGCCCGAGGCCGAGCTGCCCGGCTTTATTGTGGAGATCCCCGCCGACCCGAAGAACGGCGATGTGGCCAGCAACCTGGCCATGGCCGGCGCCCGCGCCTTCCGCAAGGCTCCCCGCATGATTGCCGAGGCCATCACCGCCCATCTGCCGGAGTTGACCGGCACCAATTTTGACCGGGTGGAGATCGCCGGCCCCGGCTTCATCAACCTGTACGCCTCCCTGAGCTGGTTCACCGACGTGGTGCGCGCCGCCAGCGAGAACGAGCAGTACGGCCGCACCGACTTCGGCCAGGGCCTGAAGTACAACGTGGAGTTTGTTTCCGCCAACCCCACCGGCCCCATGCACATGGGCAACGCCCGCGGCGGCGCACTGGGCGACTGCCTGGCTGCCGTGCTGGACTGGGCTGGTTACGATGTGACCCGTGAGTTCTACCTGAACGATGCGGGCAACCAGATCCAGAAGTTCGGCAAGAGCCTGTCGGTGCGCTACCGCCAGCTGTTCCTGGGCGAAGAGGCCTGCCCCCTGCCCGAGGAGTGCTACCAGGGCGCAGACATCATCGACCGCGCCAAGGCCTTCGCCGAACAGTACGGCGACAAGTACCTGAACGCGGACGAGGCCGAGCGCAGCAAGGCCCTGATTGATTTTGCCCTGCCCATCAACATCGCCAACATGGAGAAGGATCTGGGCAAGTACCGCATTGCCTACGACGTGTGGTTCAAGGAGAGCACCCTGCACGCCAGCGGTGCCGTGCAGGCCGTGGTGGACAAGCTGCTGGCCAGCGGCGCCTGCTACAAGGCCGAGGACGGCGCCATCATGTACCGCAGCGCCCAGTACGCCGCCAAGTACGGCACCGTGAATAAGAAAAAGACCGAGGACGGCAGCGAGGAAGAGGCCAAGGACGAGGTGCTGGTGCGCGCCAACGGCATTCCTACCTACTTTGCCGCCGACATTGCCTACCACTACAATAAGCTGGCCGTGCGCGGCTTTGAGAAGGCCATCGACATCTGGGGTGCCGACCATCATGGCCATGTGGCCCGCATGAAGGGCGCCATGGACGCCATCGGCCTGGACGGCGAGAAGCTGGACGTGGTGCTGATGCAGCTGGTCAACCTGATGAAGGACGGCAAGCCCGTGCGTATGTCCAAGCGCAGCGGCAAGGCCATCAGCCTGACCGACCTGCTGGACATGGTGCCCATCGACAGCGCCCGCTTCTTCTTCAACCAGCAGCAGGCCGCCAGCGCCATGGACTTTGACCTGGATCTGGCCATCAAAGAGGACAGTGACAACCCCGTGTACTATGTGCAGTACGCCCACGCCCGCATCTGCAGCATCCTGCGCAAGCTGGAGAGCGAGGGCGTGACCTACCAGGGGGCCGAGGGCTGGGCCGGCTACGCCTTCCCCGAGGCCAGCGAGCAGGAGCTGATGCGCCTGCTGGCCGCCTTCCCCGCCGAGATCGTGCTGTCCGCCCAGCGGTATGACCCCGCCCGCATCAACCACTACGTCACCGATCTGGCCGGTGCGTTCCACAAGTTCTACAACAGCTGCCGCATTAAGGACGCTGAGCCGCAGGCCCAGCAGGCCCGCATTGCTCTGTGCCTGGGCGCAAAGCACGTCATTTATTCGGTGCTGAGCATGTTCAAGATCACCGTGCCCGAGAGTATGTGAGCGGCGGCTTTTTCCCCGAACGTCATAACGTTCCAGCCGCATTTCCGAACGCATAAAAAGGCCCGGCCCCACGCAAAACCATGCGTGGGGCCGGGCCTTTTTTCTGAGTTTTGTTCTCGCGGGTCAACGCCCCCGCCTGAAGAAAGGGGAAGCCTCGCCGCCATGCCGGAGCGCTGCTTCACAGGGCCGCGGGCAAAGCCCCGCCGGGCTTACTGCCCCTCTTCGGCGCGGCTGCGGATGACCGCCTGCAGCTCGCCCTCGCCGTACTGCAAAGCACGGTTCACCCGGCTGACCGTGGCGCTGCTTGCGCCGGTTTTTTCCAGAATGTCCATGTAGCTGGTGCCAGCCTGAAGCAGCCGGGCCACCTCAAAGCGCTGTTCCATGGCCCGCCGCTCGGTGGGTGAGCACAGGTCGTTGAAGAACCGCTTGCAGCTCTCCAGATCCTTCAGGGCCAGAATGCTCTCGTACAGATCGTCGGACTGACGACGCTCACTGATCGATGCCATTTCGTTTTCCTCCTGTTGCGGGCGGCCCGTCTCTGCCATGGGCCTGCCCGCTTTTTCCTTCTCCGTGCACTCCGCCCTATGCCCCGCATTCCGGCCGTGATCCCTCAACGCGGCCGATGGGCACAATTCGGCGGACGCACCGTCTTTTCCCAAACGCTTCTGCAAGTCTAGCACAAAGCAGGAACTTTTGCAAGCTGAAGTTTTGTTCAAAATGCCCGATTCTTGTAATTTTCTATGATTTTTCGCTTTTCTTTACAAAAGCGGACGGGCAGCAAAAAACGGGCGGCCGCCCGCGGGGGCTTGCCGTCCGTTGGTTTTGCGCATTTTGGTTTGAGGTGAAGGCTTCAGCCCTCCGCCAGAACCTGCAAATACTTCTTGCGATATTGGTTCAGGGCATCGTCGTAGCCCTTGGTGTCGCCGTTGTGCATGGCCTTCTTCAGCGCATGAGGGTCCAGCTCGCTGTCGCTCTCCATCCCCAGCAGGCGGGCGGCAATGTTGCTGCAGTGGTCCGAAATGCGCTCCAGGTTGGTCAGCACATCCAGGAAGATGATGCCGCTTTCCAGCTGGCACTTGCCTTCCTTCAAACGCTGGATGTGGCGGGTGCGCAGGGTCTCGCAGATGGTGTCCACCGTTTCTTCCAGCGGCTCTACCTGAGCGGCGGTCACCGTTTCGCCGTTGTGCATGGCCTGCACCGTCAGGTCAATGATCTCGCCGATGGCGCCGCCCAGCATCTGAAGCTCCCGCTGGGCCTGGTCACTGAAGTTCAACTCTTTGTCCCGCATTTCGGCGGCGCGCTCGGTCACATTGATGGCGTAGTCGCCAATGCGCTCCACCTCGGTCACGAAGGCCAGCAGGCTGTTCACCCGGTGGCTCTCCATCTCGCCCAGCTCCCGGTCGCTGATCTTGATCAGATAGTTGGTCAGGGTGACCTCCATCCGGTCGATCAGATCCTCCCGCTGGTTCACCACAGCGGCGGCATCGTCTTTATAGCCGGCCAGCAGCGGCATGGCGGCGCGGTAGTTGCGGGCGGCACGGGCCGCCATCTTCTCCACCGCGTTCTGGGCCTGCTGAATGGCCACGGCCGGGCTGGTGAGCAGGCGCTCGTCCAGCACCGGCATGGAAAGATCCTGCTCCTCGCCGGGCTTGTCCCGCACGGTGTGCTCCGCCAGCCAGATCAGCACCTTGGTGAAGGGGATGAAGCAGATGGTGGCCACCACGCTGGACAACGTGTGGATGTTTGCAATGCTGCCCTTGTTCAGAATTTCATTCCAGAAGGGCACGCCGATGGTGCATTTGATGAGGTAAATCCCCGCCAGGAACACCACCGAACTGATGAGGTTGAAGTACAGATGGATCACCGCGCTGCGCTTGGCCCCCTTGGACGCGCCCACCGCCGCCACCATCGGGGTGAAGGTGGTGCCGATGTGGGTGCCCAGAATAATGGGGAAGGCATTGCCCCAGGTGACCACGCCGGTGCTGGACAGCGCCTGCAGAATGCCCACGCTGGCCGAAGAACTCTGGATGGCCACCGTAACGGCCAGGCCGGCCAGCAGGCCCAGAACAGGGTTCTGCAGCTTGGTGAACAGGTTCACGAACAGCTCCGATTCCCGCAGGCCCGCCACGGCGGATTCCATCTGGAACATACCGGTGAACAGGATGCCGAAGCCCATCATGATCTGGCCCAGGTTGCGCTTTTTGGGTGTTTTGTAGAACACATACAGAATCATGCCCACAAACGCCACCACCGGCGAGAAGGTCTTGGGCTGAATGATGGTCAACAGTAGGCTGTCGCCGCTGATGTCCGCCAATCGGATGAGCTGACCTGTCACAGTGGTGCCGATGTTGGCGCCCATGATCACGCCCACGGCCTGAGGCAGGGCCATAATGCCCGAGTTGACCAGACCGATGACGATGACAATGGTACCGGCACTGGACTGAATGATGCCGGTGATGAAGGTACCCAGAAGAATGCCCCGGATGGTGGAGGATGTGAGCTTCTGCAGAATGCTCTGCATCTTTCCGCCTGCCACCTTTTCCAGGCCGGCGCCCATGATGGTCATGCCATACAAAAACAGCGCCACGCCTCCAGCGAGTTGAATCATATCGGTTATTGTCAAAAAACCACTCCCATTTTCCGCTTGGGCGCAGCGGGCCTGCGCCGATGAATTGTGGAACCTGTGGGGAAACACCGGCCTTTTTCTGCATCGAGGATTCAAAACAGCACATTGTCTGTGTCGGATCATCGACCTTTCCCGTCGAACAAGAGCCGATTTGGGTTTATTATATCATCCCGAAGGGGGCGTTTGCAATGTTCTGGCATTCTTTGTGTAAAGTTTTTGTGTAGGGCTGCAAGACATCTTTGAGCGGGAGAAATAAAAAGCATGAGGAACAGGGGCTCAGGCGTTAAAGCTGCGTTGACACACCGCAGCTTAACAAAAGAAAACCCTATTCCTCATGCTCAAATGGATCACATTCATCCGCAAAACCAGTCATACCGATTGCCGGTTTTGCTTCAAACCATCGTTATATCTTTTTCAAGAGAGGATTCAGCACGAGCGAAAACACATAGCTTCCAATACAAACCGCGAGATAGGCCAAAATCCGCTCCTGCATTTTTTCAACGTTCCAAAAATGATAGATCAAAAAAATGAACAGATAATGCCCCAGGTACATCCCCAATGTATTTTTGCCAACGCTGCATACAACCCGTGTGAGTGCATTGCGATTCTCAAATTGAATGGTCAACGCAAACATTCCCAATAGAAAGGCCACCATAAAAATCGAACCGTAATTAAACGCCGGATCATAGGTTACCCCCGTGGATACCGAAATGTAGTATGCCAAACCAAAGGCAGCCGGCCATGATAAAATTCCCAGCACGCTCAGCAAAACGCGGTTTGATTTTATGGCATCCAAATAGTGCCATATGATTCCGCCAAGCATAAAATAGAAAACATACCAGCCGTTTCCAATTGGATTCAAGCGATACAGGAAATCAATGCAGCGCGACAGCATCTCTGTATCAAATCTTGTGGAAAGAATATCCCTCAGGAATCCTAGGGTGCGTAACCCCAATACAAACGCCGTGACAACGCCAAACAGATATTCATAAAAGCCGTACTTCTCGTTAAACAAATACCACAGCAAAGGATATACAAGATATACCGCCAGAAGGTTTTGCAAAAACCAGAGCACCCCTGTATACTGCGCCCCTACTTGGATATTCAAAACAGCACGCAGAACATCCTTCAGGGTAAATGTGTCCACATTATTGTCCAACTGCATACCAACGACGGCCAACACGCCGCCCCAAAGGATAAGGACCAGAAAGAGCCTCAGCATTTTTTCTACATGAGTTTTGAGGCACATATTCTTCTTTTTCAGCAAAAGGAGACCATTGATCGTAACAAAGATGGGTACGCCCTCTGAGATAATGCGAAATGCATATTGTACAAGTCTGCCTACGCTATCCGTCTCCATGAACTCCGGTTTCCACAAAGGCACATGGATGGTTATCACCATCAGAATTCCCAATGCCTTCATAATGTCCAGATTGTCCATTCTTTTTGTCTGTTCCATTCCATTCTCCTTGTTTTGGATTTTCTGCCCGCAAGGCCGCTTTGGCTGGGGCATCGGCAGCAAAATTCGCTTTTCCCATCAAGCGCAGAAAATCACAGTAGGGCTGATGCACGGTCCAATATACGCGGACGCGAAACTTTAGATACCCCCCTTAAGGCAGTATCTATCATACACGAAATCTGACTGCTTTACAAGAAGAAAAACCACCGCATTTTGTTTTATATTGTAGGGCTGCCCTGCATTTTGGACCGGGAGTAAGAGATCGTTTGTCCATGCGGATAAGCACAGCTGCAAAAAGGCCGCCTCAGCCCGCCAGCTCTTCCATGGCCTCGCGGGTGTTGTCGGCCGAAAACAGGAACGCCCCCGTGCTGCTGTACACCTCCACGTGCCCGCCCACCTGCTTGATGATGCAATCCATACGCTGACGCTCCTTTCCATACCGCCTGTCTGTGCGCCCCCGGCCCCGCGTTTTTTGTGGCTTTTGCGGGGCGCTTTTTCTTTGCCTCTTGATGATTGGCTTGATGATTGTATTATACAATAATTTAAGTCCCATAATTAGGATTTTAAGTGCAGGTGCAAAAAAAGAAAGACTTCCCCTAGGGAAGTCTTTCTTCTGCGAATTTTAATGCAGTTCAAACCGGCGGATTTTCCGGCCGGGCTTTGGCGCTGTGCAAACGGCCGGCCGTTTACTCCTTGGGCTGGGCCAAAGCCTTTGCCTGCTGCCGCCCCTCCGCCTGGCCATAGCAGTAGCGGAGGATGTCCTTGCGGCGGACAAGGCCGATGAAGTTCTTCCGGTCATCCACCACCGGCACAAAGTTCTGGTTCATGGCGGTGTTCACCAGCTGCTCCATCCCGGTGGTCACGGGCACCGCCTCGTAATCCCGCCGGCGGGGAATCCGTGTGATGGGCACATCCTCCGCCGCTTCAATGGACAGCCCCGTCATGTTCTTGATGCCCCACAGCAGATCGCCCTCGGTGATGGTGCCCACATAGGTTCCGTCCCGCGCCAGAACCGGCACCGACGAATAGCGGTGGTACTCCATCTTTTCCAGCGTCTGGCGCAGGGTGAAGTCGTTATAAATAAACGCCACATCCTGCTTGGGGGTCAGGAAAAACAAAAGATTCACGATGTTGCCTCCCAATGTTCCGGGCAAGGCCCGCCCGGCGTTCGTTCTGGTTTCAGTATACCACGCCTTGCGCCCCGCTTCATGAAAAACCTGTGAACGCACCCATTCTTTGCCCCAAACCGTCCGCATTGCCCCATCCAATCGTCTGTTTTTGTTGTCCGCCGGGCATTTTCGCCGCCCTTTGCTCTGTTCAACCGGGGGCTTTCATGCTATACTATTTTATATTTTGCCAATTTTGATGCGGCCCCGGCCGCATCCAGTGCATAAGGAGCAAACCACATGAACATTCCTACCCTCATCGGCATTGTTCTGATCGTGACCGGCGTTATCGAGCTGGCCTGGGCCTTCCGCAACGGGCGCGGCCCCAAGCTGTGAGCCGCCGGGTTCTGGCGGCCTGCCTGGCCCTGGCCCTGCTGGCCGGGTGCAGCGCGGCCCCGGCCAGCACCCCCGCTGCCGCCGATGCCCAGCCCACGGCGGCCCCCACCGCCGCCCCGGCTACCAGCGGCGTGCTGACCATCGGCCGCAGCACCGCCGGGTACAATCCCTATCTGAGCGACAACACCCTGGTGGAGCAGGACGCGGGCCTGGTGTTCGAGCGCTTTGTGCAGATCACCCCGGACCTGGACCTGGATTACCGCCTGGCCGACGCCATTGACAGCGCCGGAAATCAGGTGGTCATCCACCTGCGGGGCGGCTGCTATTTTGCGGACGGCGACGCCATCACCCCGGACGATGCCGCCGCCAGCCTGTGGGCGGCCAAGGCCAGCCCCATGTACAGCGCGCGCCTTGCCAACCTGGAAAACATCACGGTGGACGGCAGCAGCCTGACCCTGACGCTGAGCCAGCCGGATTCGCTGTTCGGCTACCTGTGCGACCTGCCAGTGCTCAAGGCGGAGGAGGTCGCCTCCACCCAGCCCACCGCCTCCGGCCGCTACACCTATGGGGCGGACGGCACCCTGGTCAAGAACAGCCGCGCCCCCTTCCCCTCCAGCGGGCCGGACGTGATCCACACCACCGAGGTGAACAGCTACGAAGAGATGGTCAGCGGCCTTTCGGTGGGCAGCCTGAACCTGTACGCCGCGTCCGACAGTGCCTCCGGCAGCACCGGCTATTACGGGCAGGAGAGCTACTACAAAACCAACAACCTGATCTTTCTGGGCGTGAATTCCGGCGGCGACAGCCCGCTGGTCACCACCGGGGCCGGGCGGGCCATGGTCAGCCAGCTGGTGGACCGCCGCCAGCTGGCGGAATCCAGCTATCTGGGCCGGGCCTACCCCGCCGTGGGGGCCATCAACAGCTTTTACCCCTGCGTAAACTCCCAGCAGGTGCTGCTGGCCAACCAGAACACCAACGGCGTGGACGAGTTCTTTGCGCAGCTGGGCTACACCATGGACGTGCAGAGCGGCTACTGGGCCGACGGCACCGGCAAACGCGCCAGCCTGCGGCTTCTGGTGTACACCGGCAGCACCTATAAAAAATACGCCGCCAGCCTGATCCAGCAGCAGCTGGGCAGCCAGGGCATTGAGGTGCAGATTCTGGAAACGGACGACTTCGACGCCTACCGCCAGCAGATCACCGACGGGCAATTTGACCTGTACATCGGCGAGATTAAGTTGTATAATAATATGGATTTGAGCCCCTTCTTTTCCGGCGGGGCTGCCAGCGCCCATCTGGCCCAGAGCGAAACGCTCTCGGCGGCCTACGGGGCGTTCCGGGCCAACAAAAGCGCCGCCGGTGATTTCGAGGCCGTCTTTGCCGCCGAAATGCCGTACATTCCTTTGTTGTGGCGCAGCAGTACGGTGGTGGCGGCCCGGGGCATCAGCGGGCTTACCAGCAGCTTGAGCGATGTGTTCTACTCGCTGGACGGGCTTCGCTTCGGCAATTCATGAGCAAAGGAGCGTTACCATGATTACCTATTACAATCCTCTGGGCGGCGTAAGCCTGACCAATGAGTATTTCGCGGGCCTGGTGGGCGAAGCGGCCCAGCACTGCTACGGCGTAGCGGGCATGGCCTCCTCCAGCGCCTCCGACAGCATTAAAAGCCTGATCCTGGGCAAAAACCGCGCCGATAAGGGCGTGCGGGTGTCCCAGGTGGACGGCAAACTTGCCATTGAGCTGCACATCATGGTGGGCTACGGCCTGAACATCTCCAGCATTGTGCAGAGCATTTCCCACCGTGTGCGCAACGAGGTGGAAACCGCCACCGGCCTGAAGGTGGCCCGCGTGGACGTTTGCGTGGACGATGTGATCGACGCCTGATTCCGGGCGCGCGGGCTGCTGCCCCCGTACCCGGCAGCGCAGACAGGCCCCTTTTGTGCGGGCGACTACTTTTTGAGGTGTAACAAACTATGACGATTTCCGGCAAGATTCTGCGTGACGCCATCATTTCCGGCGCCAACAACATCCAGAACCAGCGCGCCCGTGTGGACGAGCTGAACGTGTTCCCCGTACCCGACGGCGACACCGGCACCAACATGGCCATGACCGTGGGCGCCAGCGTGCCCGAGCTGGAGGCCATGGAGGACAGCTGCACCGTGGCCGAGGCCAGCAAAGCCGCTGCTTCCGCCATGCTGCGGGGTGCCCGCGGCAACTCCGGCGTGATCACCAGCCTGCTGTTCCGCGGCTTCTCCAAGGCGCTGGCCGGCAAGAAGGAAGCCACCGCCGCCGATCTGGTGGAGGCCCTGCAGAAGGGCGTGGAAGGCGCCTACAAGGCTGTGATGAAGCCCACCGAGGGCACCATCCTCACCGTGGCCCGTGTGGCCGGGGAAGAGGCCGCCGCCTCCGCCATCGCCGACCCGGCCGAGCTGTGGAAGCTGGTGCTGAGCGCCGGCCAGCGTGCGCTGGACAACACCCCCAACCAGCTGCCCGTGCTGAAGAAGGCCGGCGTTGTGGACGCCGGCGGCCAGGGCCTGATGATCATCTTCGAAGGTATGCAGCAGGTGTTCGAGGGCGGCGAGCCCATCCGCGCCGAGGAAGCTGCCCAGAACAAGGCCAAGCTGGATTCTTCCGCCGCTGGCAAGGGCGTTTATACCGACGACCTGATGAAGGTCGAGGACATCAAGAACGGCTACTGCACCCAGTTCCTGGTGCACAAGAACGAGGGCGCTTCCAGCGCCAAGCTGCGGGCCTTCTGCGAGTCCAACGGCGACAGCGTGGTGGTCGTGGAGGACGATGAGGTCATCAACTGCCATGTGCACACCGCCGACCCCGGCAAGATCCTGACCCACGCCATCCAGTACGGCTACCTGACCAACTTCAAGATCGAGAACATGCATGAGCAGTTCCTGGCCCGCCAGAAGCAGGGCAAGGGGCTGGAGAAGCAGAAGGCCGCTGAACAGGCCCCCAGCGTGAACGAGTTCACCTATGCAGCTGTGGACCCCGAGCAGGCATACGGCTTTGTGGCCGTGGCCGCCGGTGAGGGCCTGAAGTCCGTGTTCACCGACCTGGGCGTGAACGCCGTGGTGAGCGGCGGCCAGACCATGAACCCCTCCACCGAGGACATTGTGAGCGCCGTGCAGAGCGTGCCCGCCAAGACCGTGTTCGTGCTGCCCAACAACAAGAACATCATCATGGCCGCCGAGCAGGCCCAGAAGATCGCCGACCGGCGCATTGTGGTGCTGCCCACCCGCACCATTCCCCAGGGCATCACCGCCATGCTGAACTTCGACCCCGAGGCCGAGGTGGACGCCAACACCATCGCCATGATGCAGGCTGCCGACAAGGTCTCCACCGGTCTGGTCACCTTTGCCGCCCGCGACAGCGAATTTGACGGCAAGAAGATCAAGAAGGGCGAGGTCATGGCGCTGGAAAACGGCAAGATCGTGAACACCGGCAGCGACCTGACCAAGATCACCTATCGTCTGGCCCGCAGCATCGCCAAGAGCAAGAAGGACGCACAGTTCATCACCCTCATCAGCGGCTGCGACGTGAGCGAGGAAGAGGCGGAGCATACCGCCGACCTGATCCGCTCCAAGGTGGGCGGTGACGTGGAAGTCACCTGCATCAGCGGCGGCCAGCCGGTGTACTACTACATGCTGGGCGTGGAATAAGCGGCAGCATGCGGATGATTTGACAATTCGTGCAGCTCTGCGCCGCTCTCCCCGGCAGTTCGCTCCGGGAGGGCGGCGCTTTTTTGCGGCCTTCCGGCCCGCTTTGATGTTCCGCGAAAGGTGGTGTTTTTATGAACTGTGAGGATCAGGTGCAGTTTCTCAAGGGGGTCGGCCCGGTGCTGGCCAAAAAGTTTGCCCGGCTGGGCATCGTCACCGTGGGCGACCTGCTGGCCCACTACCCCCGCCGCTATGTGGATTACGCCCACCCGGTGCCGGTGCTCAGCGCCCCCACCGGGGAAGAGGTGGTGGTCAAGGCCACCGTTTACGCCAAACTGGGCACCACCCGCCTGCCCGGCGGGCGCACGCTGGTCAAGGTGCAGGCCGGGGACGACTCGGCCCCCCTCACCCTCACCTGGTTCAACATCCCCTACGCCGCCGACAAGCTGCTGGTGGACGAAACCTACTGGTTCGCCGGGCGGGTGGGCGGCCCCCTCACCGCGCGGGAGATGGTCTCCCCGGTGGTGCGCACCCACGCCCAGGTGAAGGCCGCACCCTTTTCCGCCGTCTACCCCCAAACCGAGGGGCTTTCCAGCTCCGTCATCGGCCGGTGCGTGGCCCAGGCGCTGGAGCAGTGCGTTCCCCTGCCGGACCCCCTGCCCCCGGAGCTTCGCCGCCGGTTCCGTCTGCCGGACAAGTGGACCGCCGTGCGGATGATCCACCGCCCCGCCGGGCCGGAGGAGATCACCGCCGCCCGCCGCCGCCTGATTTTTGAGGAGCTGCTGTGCCTGCAGCTGGCCCTCACCCTCAGCCGCAGCCGGGGCCAGCAGCGCACCTCCGCCCCCATGGAGCCGCGCCCGCTGGAGCCGTTCTGGGCCAGCCTGCCCTTTGCCCCCACCGGGGCCCAGCGCCGGGCCGCCGAAGAGATCGCCGCCGACCTGTGCCGCCCCGCCCCCATGAACCGCCTTTTGCAGGGCGATGTGGGCAGCGGCAAAACGCTGGTGGCCGCGGCGGGCATCTACCTGGCTGCCCTGAACGGCTGGCAGAGCGCCTTGATGGCCCCCACCGAAATTCTGGCGGTGCAGCACGCCGAAAACCTGCAGAAAACGCTGGCCCCCTTCGGGCTTCGGGTGGCGCTGCTCACCGGCAGCATGAAGGCGGCGGCCAAAAAGGCCGCGCTGGCCGCCATTGCGAGCGGTGAGGCCGACCTGGTGGTGGGCACCCACGCGGTGCTGGGCACCGGGGTGGAGTTTGCCCGGCTGGGGCTGGCCATTGTGGATGAGCAGCACCGGTTCGGCGTGCGCCAGCGGGGCCAGCTGGCCGGCAAGGCCGGCGCGCCCCACCTGCTGGTGATGAGCGCCACCCCCATCCCCCGCACCCTGAGCCTGCTGGTGTACGGCGATCTGGACGTGTCCATTCTGGACGAGCTGCCCCCCGGCCGAATGCCCATCAAAACCTACGCGGTCACGGGCAAAAAGCGGCGGGATATGTTCGCCTATCTGGACAAATGCATCGCCGCCGGGCAGCAGGTGTACATCGTCTGCCCCCTGATCGAGGAGGGCGAAAACACCGCTCAGGGAATGCAGGCCGCCAAAACCTATCTGGAGCAGGTGGCCAGGCCCCTGCTGCCCGGGCGGCGCATCGGCCTGATGCACGGGCGTCTCAAACCCAAGGAAAAGGCCGAGGTGATGGCCGCCTTCTCAGCGGGCGAGCTGGACGTACTGGTTTCCACCACGGTCATCGAGGTGGGCGTGGACGTGCCCCGGGCCGGGGTGATGGTCATCGAGAACGCCGAGCGGTACGGCCTGTCGGCCCTGCACCAGCTGCGGGGCCGGGTGGGCCGGGGCGGCGGCCAGGCGGTGTGCATCCTCATCAGCGACCACGAGGGCGAGGCCGTGCGCGACCGGCTGCGCTTTTTGTGCCACACCACCGACGGCTTTCAGGTGGCCCAGTACGATCTGGACCACCGCGGCCCCGGCGATTTCTTCGGCAGCCGCCAGCATGGCCTGCCCACTTTGCAGATCGCCGACCTCGCCGCCGACACCCGCGCCCTGTATGCCGCCCAGCAGACGGCCCACGAGCTTCTGGAGGCCGACCCCGGCCTGGACAAGCCCGAGCATCAGGTTCTTGCCCGCCAGGTGGAGCAGCTTCTGCGCCGGGCCGCCCTGAACTGAGCCGATTCGGTGCCGGGCACTTGGCCGGAAGGGACTTGCCTCCGACCTTCTGATTCGTAGTCAGACGGGCAGAGCTTCAATCTCTGCCCTCCCGCATTGCCCCCATCGGCACGCTGCACTTTATAAGTATTTCAGGCTCATCGCACTTATCCCATCGCACTTGTTTTCCATCCCACTTCGTCCCACTTGTTTATAGTATTTCTATAAAGAATTATAAAGAAAGAATTATAAAGGAATAAAGGAGCTTCGCTTCATGTTTGGAACCCTCGTCAACGCTGCCGCCATTGCGGCGGGCGGTCTGGTGGGGCTGGTGCTGAAAAAAGGCATCGGCCCCAGGTACGAAACTGCCCTGAATCAGGCCATGGGCATGGCCATTCTCGTCATCGGCGCAAACGGCGTCATCGCCAATATGTTCACGGTGGGCAGCGACGGCACCCTCTCCTCTTCCGGGGAGCTGCTGGTGGTGCTCAGCCTGTGCATCGGCGTGCTGGCGGGGGAATTCCTCCGCATTGAGGAGCGGCTGAGCGGCCTGGGCGGCTTTGTGGAGCAGCGGTTTCACCTCTCCGGCTTTGCGGCCAGCTTTGTAAACGGCACCCTGATCTACTGCGTGGGGGCCATGGCCATCATCGGTTCCATCAACGACGGCCTGCGGGGCGATTCCAGCGTGCTGCTGGTGAAGGCCACCATCGACGGTGTGTCCAGCATCGTGCTGGGGGCCACCATGGGCCTGGGCGTGATCTTCAGCGCCATTCCGGTGGCGTTGTATCAGGGCAGCATCAGCCTGCTGGCCGGGGTGCTGGCCCCGGTGCTGCAGGGGGAGCTGCTGCGGCAGATCTGCGCCGTGGGGTTTGTGCTGGTGTGCGCCGTCGGGGTGAATTTCTTCGACCGTATTCACATCAAAACCGCCAACTTCCTGCCCGCACTGCTGGTGCCGCCCCTGTGGGTGGGCCTTCGGGCGCTGGCCGCCGGGCTTGGACTTTAAGCCCGGGCGAGGCTGGTTTTCCACATTTTTTACGGTTTGTGTTGAAAGAGAGGTATCCTATGGCAGCAGCAGAACTGTACATTGACGGCGGCCGGTTTGAGGACACCGCCGGGTTTTACCGCCAGGTGACCGCCCAGCTGGCCCGCCCCGGCTTTGCGGGCGGAGACAATCTGGACGCACTGTGTGACCTGCTGCGGGGCGGCTTCGGCGGGATGGTGAACACCCCGGCCGTGGTTCGCTGGCAAAATTTCGCCCGCAGCCGCGCGCTTCTGGGCGAGGGCTTTACCGCCCGCGCCTGCCGGGTGCTGGCCGGTGACGCCGAAGAGGGCTTCCGCACCCTGATTCTGGAGGAGTAAGCCCCCGGCCAAAGCCACGCCTAAAAAAGTTTCCAATTCGTTCTAATATAAGTTCTAATATAAAAACTATAAAACGAAGCGCCGCAGAAGGTCCCCCCTCTGCGGCGCTTGCCTGTCTCTATTCGTCTTTATTGTGTATGGGTTGGTACTTGGGCAAATTCCGCACCGCAAATCGCGCCCGCGCGGCCTGAATTCCTAATTCCTAACTCCTAATTTCTAATTGCTAATTGCTAATTGCCAATTGTATAAAGCTTACTCCAGCGGAATCAGATCCGTAAACACCGCCCGCATTTTGGTGCCGATGGGCTGGTCCTTGTGGTAGCGGCCGAACAGCCACTGCTTGTGGGCGGTTTTTTCATTCAGCTCGTCCAGAAAGCTGTGCAGCCAGTTGCGCTGCAGCCCCTGCAGGCCCAGAAAATCCAGCACCTTGCCCGGGGCCTCGTGGGTCAGAATGTAATCCACCGCGCCGCCGCCGCTGGCCCGAAGGTTCTCCCGGCAGGCGTCCAGCTCCTGCGGGGTGGGCAGCTCGGCCCGCCACCAGTTCAGGCCCTCGTCCCGGTCCTCAATGTCATCGCTCTCGCCACCGCCGAAGCACAGCAGCTTTTTGTCCTCAATGGTCAGCACGCTGCCCCGCAGAATGTACCACAGGTTGCCCTCAATGTGCTTGGCCTTGCCGCCCATAAAGTCCTCGGTGGGGTACTGGGCCAGCAGGTCAAAGTTTTCGTGGCAGCCATCGATGAACAGGATCTTATACCGCCGCTTGCTGAGCCAGTGGCGGTTTTTCTTCTCCTGTTTGGAATCGTCCCACAAAAAGCCGAAGTCTCCCAGCACGATCAGCGTGTCGCCTTTTTTCAGGCCCGCAACCGGTTTTTCCTTAAAGCGGTCGATCTGGCCGTGGGTGTCTCCTGTCACATAGATCATAAATCCCAGTCCCTCCGCGCAAAAAACGCTCTGAAACACTTTATTATCCTGATAAAAACTGCTATAATAGCAGAAACCCCTATCTGTCAAGACACATTGTCTCCGGCCCGCTTTTGCGGCTGCGGCCGGCCCCGCACGGGGCAGCGTGAGGCAGGTGCCTGTGGGGCGTCTGGCCGGGCAGCCTGCCGCTGCCCCGGTTTTTCCGCATTTATTTTATCGCGTTTTAAGGGAATTGTCCACATGAAGAAACTGAAACGTACTCTGGCCTGCCTGCTGGCAGTGGTGCTGCTGGCCGGTATGTTTGCCCTGCCCGCCTCTGCGGTGGGCTTTACCCCCAATTTTGAGATCGCGGCCCCCGCGGCCTACATCGTAAACACCGACACCAACATCATCGTGTACGAGAAGGACAGCGAGACCCAGTACCAGGCCGCCAGCCTGACCAAGCTGATGACGGCCATTCTGCTGCTGGAGGAATACGGCGACGACCTGGACAACACCACCGCCACCGTCTCCAACGCCGTGCAGGACTATGTGTATATCCACGGCGGCTCCAACGCAGACATCCGCGCCGGCGAGAGCCGCACCCTGCGCCAGATGCTGTACGCCATGATGCTGCCCAGCGCCAACGAGGCCGCCCTGGCGGTGGCCGAACTGATCGGCGGCGGCTCCTCCTCCAACTTTGTGGCCATGATGAACGCCCGCGCCAAGGACATTGGCTGCACCAACACCGTGTTTGTGGACGCCTGCGGCCTGGACGAGGGCAACCTGACCACCGCGCGGGACATGTACCTCATTCTGCGCTACGCCATGAGCTTTGACCTGCTCAAGGAAGTGGTCAAGACGCCCATCTACAACATGGGCCTGTACCCCCGCTATATGGACGGCAGCTACAACATCCGCACCACCGATATGATGATCGCCTCCTCCTTCGGCGGCGATTATTACCGCAGCTACGCCCAGGGCGGCAAAACCGGCAGCCTGGGCGAATGGCAGAACTTCGCCTGCTGGCATGTGCAGGACGGCGAGACCTACATCAGCGTGGTGCTGAACAGCCCCGAGAGCTGTGACCCCTACACCTACCCCACCAAGCGCCCGGCCCTGTACGAAACCGGCGAGCTGATGGACTGGGTGTACGACAGCTTTTCGCTGCAAAGCGCCCTGGACGTGGGCCAGGCCATCACCGAGGTGAAGGTGAAGTACTCCACCGAGGCCGACACCCTGCGCCTGTACCCGGCCGACAGCATGTACACCATCCTCCCGTCGGACAGTGACGGCTCCGTCACCCAAAAGACGTTCCACCTGCCCGACAGCGTGGCCGCCCCCATCAAGCAGGGCGACGTGGTGGGCACCGTCACCCTCAGCCTTTCGGGCGAGGTCATCGGCACGGTGGACCTGATCGCCGAGCGGGACATTGCCCGCAACCCGGTGCTGTTTGTGGTGGAAAAGATCGGCGAGTTCTTCGGCAGCCTCTACTTCCGGGTGGTGGTCATCCTCACGGTGATCGCCGTGGCGCTGTATCTGGCCTGGTATGTGTGGTACTGGACTCAGCACCGCAACTCCCGCAAGGTGCGCCGCAGCCATCCGGACTGACCGGGCGGCCCCTTTTATCCCCCGCGCTTAACAAAGATCTTCCGCCCGTCGGCGTGCCTGCACGCGGCCCGGGCTGTGGATAGAAAAGGCAGGCCGGCCCTTTGCCCGGCGCGTTGCTTGGTGCGCCCCAAAGGCAAGCCCAGCCGGCCTGCTGCGACTATGCGGCCGCATTCTGCGCCGCAAAACAGAAGAAAGCTGGTACAACAATGCTGGACGTAAAACGCAACCTGACGACCATTATGGACTTTTATGAGCTGACCATGGCGGCCGGCTACCTGGAAGAAGGCTATGAGGACAAGATCAGTGTCTTTGATATGTTCTTCCGCAAGGTGCCGGACGGCGGCGGCTATGCCATCATGGCCGGCCTGGCCCAGTTCATCGAGGCCATTGACAACCTGTCCTTCACCGAGGCGGACATTGAATATCTGCGCAGCACCCACGTGTTCAACGAAAAGTTCCTGGACTATCTGCGCCACTTCTCGTTCCACTGCAACGTGTGGGCCATTGAAGAGGGCATGCCCATCTTCCCGCAGGAGCCCATCGTCACCGTGGAAGGCCCCTCCATCGAGTGCCAGCTGATCGAGACCCTGCTGCTGGTCACCTTCAACCATCAGTGCCTGATCGCCACCAAGTCCAGCCGCATCGTGCGCGCTGCCGCCGGCCGCCCGGTGATGGAGTTTGGTGCCCGCCGTGCCCAGGGCTACGACGCCGCCTATTACGGCGCCCGTGCCTCCTACATCGGCGGCTGCGGCTCCACCAGCTGCGTGATGGCCGCCCGCGACTTCGGCATTCCCGCCTCCGGCACCATGGCCCACAGCTGGGTACAGATGTTCCCCAGCGAATACGACGCCTTCAAGAAGTACGCCCAGCTGTATCCGGATGCCTGCGTGCTGCTGGTGGATACCTACAGCGTCACCAAGAGCGGCATTCCCAACGCCATCAAGGTGTTTGACGAGGTGCTCAAGCCCATGGGCAAGCGGCCCAAGGGCGTTCGCATTGACTCCGGCGACATTGCCTACCTCTCCAAGAAGGCCCGCCAGATGCTGGATGAGGCCGGCTACCCCGACTGCACCGTCTGCGCCTCCAACAGCCTGGATGAGTACCTGGTGCGCGACCTGATCCTGCAGGGCGCCCGGGTGGACAGCTTCGGCATCGGCGAGAACATGATCACCGCCCGCTCCAACCCGGTGTTCGGCGGCGTGTACAAGCTGGCCGCCGTGAAAGAGGACGACGGCAGCTACACCCCCAAGATCAAGGTGAGCGAGAGTGTGGAGAAGCTGACCATTCCCGGCCTGAAGAAGGTGTGGCGCATTTACGACAGCGATGGCAAGGCCATGGCCGACTACGTCACCCTGGCGGACGAAGTGGTGGACACCAAGTACGGCATCACCCTGTTTGACCCGGTGGAAACCTGGAAAGAGCGCACCTATGTGAACTGCACCGCCAAGTGCCTGTCCACCCCCATCTACGTGGGCGGCAAGCGCGTGTACGAAAGCCCCGCTCTGGCGGACATCCAGAAGTTCTGCAAGGCCCAGATCGCGACCCTGTGGGACGAAGTGACCCGCTTTGAGAACCCCCACTGCTACTACGTTGACCTGAGCCAGACCCTGTGGGATCTGCGCCAGAACCTGCTGAAGAAGATGAGCCGCTGACCGGCCGCGGGGTTTTCCCCCGCCCCTTCGCCGCAGATTCAATATTCAAAGCAAAACCAAAAAAGGTGTTCGGCCTAAAAGCCGAACACCTTTTTGTTTTACTTGTTTTTCTGGCCGTGCACGGGGGGGCGGCACGGCCCGGGCGGCTCACCCGGCCGCGTAGGTCCAAAAGTTCTCCAGCCGCTCCGGCTCGTTCATGTGGGCGTACACTGCCGTGCGGTACAGGTTCAGCAGGTCGTCCTCCGCGATCTGCTTTTCGTCCAGCCAGCTGCCGTCGGCCGCCATCACACCCTGAGCGCACACCACCGGATAGCGCTGGGCCACCTGGGCCAGCAGTTTCTGGTAGCCGGTCAGAGGCAGGCCGGCCTGCCCGGCCAGATAGAGCTGCAGGTCGTTCAGGCCGCAGAGGGGCAGCTGCTGTTCCTCCTGGCTTTGGTTGCACCAGATGAAGTAGGGCACCTGGTAGCGCAGATGCTCCTGGGCGTCCTGCCCGCTTTCGTACTGGCTGTAAAACGCCTCGTCCACCCAGGGCTGGTGGTCGCCGAAGAACACCACGTAGGTCTTGCGGGGGCGCTGTTCCAGCTGCTGCAAAAACTTCTTCAGGGCCGCGCCGCTCTCCTTCACCAGCGTCAGATACTGGCGGGTCTGGCTGCAGTTGGTGCGGCTGTCCAGCAGGGCGTTCAGGTTGGCAAAGTCCTCTTCCTCGTAGCTGCCGTGGTTCTGAATGGTCACGTTGAAGAGGAACTGCGGCCCGTCCTCCTCCTCCAGCACCCGAAGCACCTGAGAATAGTTCGCCTGATCCGACACATACCGGCGGATCAGGTCGGTGTTTTCGTATTCCGCCAGGAACACCGACCGCTCAAAGCCCAGTTTGGGGTACACCTGCTCCCGCGACCACACGATTCCCTCGTTCGGGTGCATGGCCACGGTGCCGCTGCCCAGCTGGGCCAGCAGCCCGGGCAGGGCGGGCACATCCTGCCGGATGGCCGTCTCGTAGGGGATGGGGGTACCGGTGTAGAACAGCAGGCTGTCCCCCGTGAGGAACTCATACTCCGCATTGGGGGTGTTGCCGCCGAACACCGAGGAATAGGCCGTGCCGTGGGCCGAATGGGCCAGAATCTCGTCCCAGTCCCGGTAAATTTCCGGGTCGATCTGCGCCCCGTAGCAGCGCAGATCCGCGAAGGACTCGTTCATAATCACCACAACATCTGGCGTCTCTGATCCTTTTGTACTTGCATCCGAAGAATATTGCCCCAGCTGCTGCAGCTGGGCCTCATAGTCCTTCGGTTTTTTCAGGGGCAGGTCCCTGCTTTGCAAAAACAGGTTGGCCACAAAGGCGTTCTGGGTGCTGATGTAGGAGGAGGTCACCCCACTGGCCGGAATGAGGGGCGAGACCCACAGCAGCACACCGGCCGCCGCGGCCCCAAGGCCCAGGACGGCCCGGAACCCCGCCGACCGGGGCGCGCCCGCGCACAGGCCGCCTGCCCAGTGCAGGGCCGCCAGCGCCCACAGCCACAGCACCGCCAGCACCGCGATTTTTGCGCTCAGCGCCAGCCGGTAGCCCCCTGCCACGTTCAGCGCCGCCCGCCAGGAGCCAATGTCCTGCCACTGCAGGGCTGTGCCGCGGAACTGCAGCAGCGCCAGATTCAGCAGCGCCAGCAGCCCCGACGCCGTGACGCAGACGCCGCCTGCAGGCCCCGGGCGGCCCAACAGGCCCCACAGCAGGCAGAACAGCACCAGCCAGAGAACCAGCGCCCACAGCTTTGGCACCAGCTTGAAGTAGAGGAACACGCCGATGTCCGTTGAAACCGCCTGAAGGCACTGGGCCAGCACCGGCACCGCAGCCATCAGCGCAAACGCCCGGAAGCGCTGCGGCAGCCGCTGCACCGCCAGGCCGCACGCCAGCAGCACCAGCGCCGCCAGAAGGCCATCCTTCAGGGCAAGGGTGTCGGTGCCTTTGCCCACCGCCAGAATGCCAAGGCCCGCCAGCAGCAGCGCGCAGAAGCCCCGCCGGGCCTTTGTGTCATCCTTTGAAACCATCATATATGCTTCCATCCGTTCTTCGTTTCGCGGGTGGGGCGGTTTTGCCGCCCCGCCTGCGCAGCAGCCCGCTTTGGGCCGCCGGGCAAAGCATTTTTACCTCCGCTTTACATCTGATTGTATTTTACATGGAAATGCCCCCGCCTGCAAGCCCGGAGCGGGCTTTGCTGTGCGGCAGTACGCGGATTCTGTCCCCTTGCGCGGGGGCCAAAGGCGAGGAACGCCCGAAACGAAAAAAACGTGGCAGAACTTCCGTTCTGCCACGTTTCAATGGTTGCGGGAGGCGGATTTGAACCACCGACCTTCGGGTTATGAGCCCGACGAGCTACCAGGCTGCTCCATCCCGCGATATATAAAAACAGCCTTGCGGCTGATTTTGCCGCCCTCTCTCGAGTGCTTATTTAGTATAGCACCGGGGTGCCCTTCTGTCAACACTTTTTTGAAAAGTTTTTTTGAAAAAGTTTAAGGTTGCGGTTCCGCCGCCGGGGCACCTTCCGCCGTTTGTCCCGCCGGGCGGGCGCTGTGCTTTTCAACCCGGCCGGTTTTCGCTATAATAAGGGGTATTGCGGGGCGCTTTGTGCCCCCTGCATGGATTTTTCCCGAAAGCGAGGTTTCCCCATGGATCTCTCCACCCTGTTTCAAGTTAAAACCGCCTGGAGCGGCTTTCAGCGGCGGCACCCGAAGTTCGTGCCCTTCTGCCGGGCAGCCAAGCCCCGCATCGTCGAGGGCACGGTGCTGGAAATCACCGTCACGCCGCCCGACGGCCAGCCCCTGAGCATGAACTTAAAGGTAGCCGCCCAGGATCTGGAAGCCCTGAACCAGCTGATGGGCCTTGCCGGCCAGGCGCCTCAGCCCTGACCGCCGCCTGTTTTTCCCACCCATTCGCCGCACCGCGGCAGAAAGGATCTTACCATGACCGAACCTGTTCTGTATGAGGGCCGCCCCGCCGATGAGACCGGCCGCCTGCCCCGCGAGATCCGCACCTACGACCTGCTGGACCGCCTGGGCATTCCCTTCCAGCGCACAGACCACGCCCCCGCCACCACCATGGCAGTGTGCCACGACATTGACGCCGTGCTGGATGTGCTGATCTGCAAGAACCTGTTTTTGTGCAACCGGCAAAAGACGAACTTTTACCTCTTGATGATGCCCGGCGACAAGCCCTTCAAAACCAAGGACCTCTCCGGCCAGCTGGGGGTTGCCCGCCTGAGCTTTGCAGACGAGGCCCACATGGAGGAAATGCTGGACCTGCTGCCCGGCAGCGTGAGCATCATGGGCCTTGCCAACGACACCGAGCACCGGGTTCAGCTGGTGATCGACCGGGAGGTGCTGGAGGGCGAATACCTCGGCTGCCACCCCTGCATGAACACCAGCAGCATCAAGCTGAAAACCAAGGACGTGCTGGAAAAGTTTCTGCCCGCCGTGGGCCACACCCCCACGGTGGTGGACCTGCCCTGGCCCGCCCCGGAAGAGGGCCAGCCCGGCTGAAAACGGCTCAAACCGCCCGTTGTGCCCGGTTGCACCTGCCGCGGCCTTGTGCTACAATTTAAGCACAAGCTACGTGCACGGCCCTGTGCGCGGCGGCCCGGTGCCGGGCGGCTGCGGCACGGCCTGCAAAGCGGACTAAACAAGAACGGAGCGTGCGTGATTTTATGATTCGCATTACTATGGAAAACGGCAAAACCATCGATCTTGAGCTGGACGCCAAGGCGGCCCCTCTGACCGTGGAGAACTTTCTGAAGCTGGTGGGCGAGGGCTTTTATGACGGTCTGATCTTCCATCGGGTCATCCCCGGCTTTATGATCCAGGGCGGCTGCCCCCAGGGCACCGGCATGGGCGGCCCCGGCTGGCACATCAAGGGCGAGTTTGCTCACAACGGCTGGAACAACCCCATCAAGCACACCCGCGGCGTCATCAGCATGGCCCGCGCCATGGACCCCAACTCCGCCGGCAGCCAGTTCTTCATCATGCATGAGGATGCCCCCCATCTGGACGGCGACTACGCCGCCTTCGGCCATGTGGTGAACGGCATGGACGTGGTGGACGAGATTGCCGCCACCCCCACCAACTACGCCGACAAGCCCCTGAAGCCCCAGGTCATCAAGACCATCCGCGTGGTGGAAGAGTAAGCGCAGAATCTACGCAGCGAGGCCCGGTACCAAAAGGTACCGGGCCTCGTTTTTGTTTGTGTGCGTTTTGCGCCCCTGCTTACTCCTCAAAAGAGAAGTGCAGCACGTCCGGGCGGCTGTAATGGCCGCAGGGGTCAAACTCCATCCGGCTGGCGTACACCTTCGTCATATCCAGGTCGGCAAACAGGATGTCCTCCTTGTCCCACACGGGGCCGGCCACCGCGTGGCCGTAGGGGTCCAGAATGCTGCTGCCGCCCCGGCAGACCTTCTCCGGCAGGGCTTCGATCTCCTGCGGCCGGGCCAGGCCCGCCGGGTAATCGGCCCGGTCAAACACCATGTTGGCGTTGAACACGTAGCAGTGCCCCTCAATGGCGATGTGCTCCACCGTGGCCTGCCATTCCGGGTTGTCGTTGGTGTTGGGGGCCAGGTACAGGGCCACGCCCTTCTGGTACAGGGCCACCCGGGCCAGCGGCATATAGTTCTCCCAGCAGATCAGGCTGCCGGCCGGGCCCCAGGGCGTTTCGGCCGTAGGGAAGTACCCCTTGTCCGCATCGCCCCACACGCAGCGCTCGCTGCCCGTGGGCTTGAGCTTGCGGTGGCAGAACACCAGCTCCCCTTCCGGGCTGAACAGCAGGTTGGAGTTGTACAGGGTGGCGGTCACGGCGTCCCGCTCCGAAACGCCGATGCTCACCCAGGCCCCGGCCTCTTTGGCCGCCCGGGCCAGCCGGGCAGTCTCCTCCCCCGGCACCAGGATGGAGTTCTCGTAGTACATGGTCCAGTCGCTGCGGCCGTCCTCTTCCCGGTGGCCCACGGTAAAGCCGAAGTTCATCCCATAGGGGTAGCCGGGAATGAACAGCTCCGGAAAGACGATGAACCGGGCCTTGCCCTCGGCGCACTTGGCAATGAGCTTTACCGCCTTTTCGGTGCAGGCGGCCTTATCAAACAGCACCGGCGCGGCCTGAACCAGCGCGGCGCGGCAGGTTTTCTGCAAATCGTTCATGGTTCTCATTACCCCTTCTCATTTGGTATCTGCGGCGCAGAAACTCCCGCCACGGGCGTTTCTCTCAGTTCAGCTCATCGCATACAAACTGCACCAGCACCGTGGCCGCCGTGGCAATGCCCCGCTCATCAAAGCGGTTCTTGCCATTGTGCAGGCCGATGTGGGTGCTGGGATCCTCGTTGCCGGTGCCCATGCGGAACAGCGCACCGGGAACCTGCTCCAGATAGCAGGCAAAATCGTCCGAGCCAGGGGACGCCTGTTTCAGCTCTTCCACGCGCTGGGCGCCCAGAGCCTTCACGGCGGCATCCCGCACCTTGCCGATGACGGTCAGGTCGTTCACCAGCGGGGGCATGCCCTCTTCGATGGTCACCTCGGCCTCGGCGCGCATGGCCTCACAGCTGCCCTTGGCCACCCGCACGATGGAGTCTTTCATCTGCTGGCGCTTGGTGGGGTCCAGGGCGCGCAGGGTGCCCTCCAGCTCCACCTCATTGGGGATGACGTTGGCCGCGGTGCCGCCCTGAATGCGGCCGAAGGTGAGCACGCCGCCGCCGCTGATGGACAGCTCACGGGAGATGATGGTCTGCATCTGGGTGACCATGTAGCAGGCCGCCACCACCGGGTCAATGCAGCGGTAGGGGTGTGCACCGTGGCCGCCCTTGCCCTTTACCTTGATCTTGATGGTATCGGAGGAGGCATGGGACGCGCCGAACCGCACACCCACCATGCCGGCGGGGGTGTCGGGCCAGGTGTGGAAGCCCAGCACAAAGTCGGGCTTCGGCTCCAGCACATGGTGGGCCAGCAGGGTGCGGGCACCGTCGCCGCTTTCCTCGGCGGGCTGGAACATCAGCCGCACGGTGCCGCTGAACTCGTCGGCGTGCTCGGCCAGCACCCGGGCCGCCACCAGCAGGGCGGCGGTGTGCAGGTCATGGCCGCAGGCGTGGCTCACGCCCTCATTTTCCGAAGCAAATTCTTCGCCGGTGGCCTCTTTCACGGGCAGGGCGTCAATGTCCGCCCGGATGGCCACCATGCGGCCCGCGCCGGGCTTTTTGCCGTGGATGTCCGCCACAAGGCCGGTCTCCAGGCCCAGATCCACCGGCTCAATGCCGAATTTGGCCAGCTCGGCCCGGATGAACGCGGTGGTATTGTGCTCTTTATTGCTCAGCTCGGGGTGGCGGTGGATCTGGCGGCGAAGCTCGATCCCATACGATTCATACTGATTTACGGTCTCCTGAACGTTCATGGAAAGCTCCTTTCAAAGATAGGGTGGTCTGTACAGACCACCCTATCCTGCTTGATACCTGTGAATGCTGTGAATGCTTCAGAAGGCGGTGATCCGCTTCTGATAAGGAAATTCGCTTTTAAGAGAAATTAGCCCTGAGCGGCGATGGCCTTGACTTCCTCGTAGCCGTCAGCGCCCCAGATCTTGGTGCCCAGGTCGTCGCGCACGCTCTGAGTGGCTTCCTTCCACTCGGTCAGATCAGGCTCGCACACGGTCATGCCGGCGTCGATGCAGGTCTGCAGGTCCTTCTCCATGGCAGTCTCCATGTAGTCGTTGGCGTAATCGCGGGCCTTGGCGCAGGCGTCGATGATCAGCTGCTGATATTCCTCAGACAGACCCTGGAAGAAGTCCTCGTTGATCATAACGAAGGCGGGCTTGATGATGTGGTTGGACATAACCAGATACTTGTTCACGTTCTGGAAGCCGTAGGAAACGATGGTCTCGATGGGGTTCTCCTGGCCTTCCACAACGCCGGTCTGCATGGCAGAGTAAACCTCACCCATGTCCATGGGAGTGGGGTTGGCGCCCAGAGCCTTCAGGGTGTCCACGTAGTAGTCACGCTCGGGAGCGCGCAGCTTCATGCCCTTCAGGTCGGCCAGGCTGTTGACGGGAGAGTTGCAGGAGATGATGCGGGGAGAACGGGGCAGGGTGTCCAGAATGCGGGTGTTGCGGCTGCTGATGCCCTGCTGCACGTACTTCTGGCCCAGGTCGCTCTCCAGGAAGGTGTTGTACTGGCTCAGGTCGCTGAACAGGTAAGGCAGGCACAGATACTCGATCTCCTTGATGCCGGGGTCGCCGCTGGACATCATCTGCAGCTGGTTCATGCTCACCTGCTCCACCTGCTCGTTGGTGCTGCCGGCCTGGTTGGAGGGGTACAGCAGAACTTCGATGTCACCGTTGGAGCCTTCCTCCACGTACTTCTTGAACTCCTTCATGCCTTCGTAGGCGGCTTCGCCGTCGGCGGCCCAGGTGGAGTACTTGATCTGGATGCTGGCCTTGGCGGCGGCACCGCTCTCGCTGGAGGCAGCGTCCGAACCGGAGGCAGCGGCGCTGCTGGAGCTGCTGCCGGAGCAGCCGGTCAGAGCAGCGGCAGCCAGTGCGAGGGAAACAAACAGGGCAAGACTACGCTTCATTTTCATGATGTTTCTTCCTTTCGTTGCTGGTTGGGCGGGCGCGTTTTGTTTTAAGCGCCTGCCGTTTTATTTCAGAAGCACGGCCGATGTGCAAGTGGGCCGCGCCCCTTGAAAACGGAAACGGGAGCTTCCGCTCAGCCCATCAGGCCGGGCAGGAACATACTGAGCTGGGGCACAAAGGCGATGACCAGCAGCGCGCCCAGCAGGGGGATGTACAGCGGAACCATGGCCTTGGTCAGGCGGGCAAAGCCCATTTTGGTGATGCTGTTGACCACGAACAGCATACTGCCCACGGGCGGGGTGCAGCCGCCGAAGGTCAGGGCCACCACCATGACGATGCCGAAGTGGATGGGGTCAATGCCAACGGCCTTGACGACGGGCAGCAGCATGGGGGTAAGCACCACCAGCGCCTGCGAAGCCTGCATGAAGAAGCCGATGAACATCAGCAGGGCCAGGATCATGAGCATGACCACGTACTTGTTGGTGCTGATGCCCAGCATCAGGTTCACCAGCACGTCGGCGGCCTTGGTGATGGTCAGCACCCAGCTGAAGCAGGCAGCGGCGGCCAGAATGAACATATTGTTCATGCTCTGCACGCCCACGCGCTTCAGGCTCTCATAGAACTGGGGCACCTTCAGGTTGCGGTAGATGAAGAAGCCGATGATGATGCCATACAGCACAGCCACAGCGGCGGACTCGGTGGGGGTAAACACGCCGGACAGGGTGCCGCCGATGATGATGATGGGCATCATCAGGGCGCTGAAGCCGCTGGTCACGGCCTTGCCCATCTCACGCGGGGTGGCCTTGGGGTAGCTGGGGTAGTCCATCTTCACAGCGTAGAAGTGGGTGTACACCATCTGGAACAGAGCAATGATGATGCCGGGCACAATGCCGGCGATCAGCAGCTTGCCCACGTCCTCACCGGCCAGAATGCCGTACAGCACCAGGGTGATGCTGGGAGGGATGATGGGGCCCACGCAGGAGGAAGCCACGGTGATGGCGGCGGCAAAATCCAGGTCATAGCCCTCTTCCACCATCTTAGGGATCAGGGTCGAGCCCAGAGCGGCGGTGTCGGCGGTGGCGGAGCCGGAAACACCGGCAAAGAACACGCTGGCCACGATGTTCACCTGAGCCAAGCCGCCCTTGAAGTGGCCCACCAGGGCTTTGGCCATGTTGATGATCTTATCGGTCACGCCGCTGATGTTCATCAGCTCACCGGCCATGAAGAAGAAGGGAATGGCCAGCATGGTGAACGAGTTTGCGCCGTTGACCATGCGCTGGGCCATCATGGCCAGCGAGGTACCGGACATCAGCATGTAGCCGGCAGACGCAATGCCCAGCGAGTAGGCAATGGGCATACCGCTCAGCATCAGAACGAGCAACACTACGAAAAACAGTGCAATGATTGCGCCAGAAGTCATGCCTCTACGCCTCCTTCGTGGTGTTCGGGGGGAATTTCGGTGTCGCTGACGCTCTCAGCCACCTCGGTGTCCGCATCCTTCAGGCAGAACTCGCCGCGGCGGAAGCGGCCCAGGTCGCTGAACCAGCGCAGCACGGTCATCAGCGCCTGAACGGCCAGACCCACGGTGGCGGCCAGCCGCCAGCTGTAAGCAGGCACGGGAATGGCGCCCAGCTGGTCGGAACCGGCGGCCTTCAGCAGCGGAATGCTGTAATAGGAGCAGGCCACGCAGAACACCACGATCAGCAGCTGACGCACGGTGTACATCAAAAACTGCACGGGGCGGGGGAATTTTTCCACGATGATGTTGATCATCATGTGGTCGTCGTCAAAGTTCGAAACCGCGCTGCCCACCATGCACATCCACACGACCATGAAGCGGACGCTTTCCTCGCTCCAGATCAGGGGGTTGTCGAACACATAGCGGGAGATGACCTGCAGGCAGGTCACGGCGATCACAAAGAAGAACAAAATGCCGACGAAGTGGCGCAGGGGAAGCGCAAAGTCAATGGGCTTTTTCTCACTTTTCATTCGGTTTTCCTCCTCGGGGGAAATGCCCGTTCGGGCTTGGGCGGAAGGCTGCCTCAGAACTTTTCGGCAGCGTACTCCAGAATGCGGTTCACACAGCGGTCCACGATCTCCTTGCCCTTTTCGGAGGTGGCGGTGGTGGAGTCGCCGATGCTGCCGTTGTCGGTCTTTTCGGTGAACTTGGAGTAGGTGAGGATGTCAGGGTACTTGTTGGGCTTGGCCTGGGTGCAGGTGATCTCGCTGTGGTCCACCAGTTCGGGGTACAGGTACATCATCACGCTGGTGCCGCACTCGCTGGCGTGGCCGTGGGCCATGGCGCCCTGGTTGTCAAAAATGCCCTCGCAATGGGACTGGGTGAACCGCCACCAGTCGATCTGGAAGGCCTTGATGCCCTCATCCAGATGCTTCTTGATGGTGTAGCTCACGGTGTCCACGTTGCCGGCATGGCCAGTGATGAAGATGAAGTTCTTCACGCCGTCCCGAATCAGCTTTTCCACCAGCCACTCCAGGTAATCCTCCAGAATCTTGCGGGGCATCACAAAGGTGCAGGGGAAGGCGGCCAGCGCGCTGGACTCGCCCGCCTCAACGGTGGGGGCGATCATTGCGCCGGTGCGCTCGGCCACGATCTCAGCGATCTTCTGGGCAACCAGCAGATCGGTGCCCATGGGCAGCTGCGGACCGTACACCTCGCAGGCGCCGGTGGGGATGATCACGGTGGGGTTCTTCTCCAGGCGGGCCAGGTACTGCTTGCCGGGGAGTTTACGGATGTAGTTTTCCATAATGGATTCCTCCTGATCGGTTCTGCTGCCGTGCTTTTGCATATGCCCATTGCATAAATGCATAAAATTGAGAGACATCCCGGGGTGCGCTTTCCCTTCACGGCCCCACAGCCTTTTCCCTGCTAAAGCAGTGCAGCATTGATTCTTTAATTACCAAGGTACTATATTTCACTCAATTTTTACATAGCGCAATTCGCATTTTGTTATGCGTTTTTTTCATGACACCATATTTTTCGCTGATATTTCAGTAAATTTGTTCTTGTCAAAACAACACCCGCCATTTATTTTTTGTTTTTTGCACTTTCGCTTTACTTTTGCGCAAAAATGTGGTACGAAAAGTATGATCTTTGAAACGCCTGTTGTATCCGCAGCAGGAAAATGAGAAAAAGGAATATTCATGCAGAAAGGGCTCCTTCGCCATGACCATTGAAAATCTGGAATGCTTCATCACCCTCGCCCAGGAGCTGAGCTTTACCAAGGCCGCCGAGCGGCTGAACCTGTCGCAGACCACCCTCAGCCGCAAAATCGCCAGCGTGGAGGATGAACTTCAGGTCACGCTGTTTCTGCGCAATCACCATCGGGTGGAGCTGACCAACGCCGGCCGCGAGTTTTACAACAAAACCTTCCAGCTTCTGCGGGAGTATAAGGATTCGGTCATTCAGGCCCAGAACGTTCACAAGGGCGTGCGCAGCACCATTCAGGTGGGCTTCGGCGTGTACGAACACGTGCTGCTCCAGCCCGTATTTGACCAGTTTGTGCGCAAATACCCAATTCCCCGCATCAACTGCCTGCAATACAAATACAAAGAACTGCTGGATGAGTTCATGCGGGACCACATTGACATCATCATCACCAGCGACCAGTTTCTGAACAGCGTCCCGCGGGACGATCTCTCGCTGACGCTGCTGTCGGACCACCCCTGGGTGCTGGCCATGAACAAGGACAATCCCCTGGCCCAAAGCGAGGTAGTTCCGCTGGCCAAGCTGGAGGACGCAAACATCATCACCATGAACGAGGGCAGCGTTTCCACCGTCCGCCGGGAATTCCGCGGCATGGTGCCCTTCCGCTCCATCGACTATGTGAACTCGCTGGAGGCCAAGCTGCTGCTCACCGATGCAGGCCGCGGCGTGAGCTTCATCCCCCATTATGTGGACACCACCCGCTATGAAAACATCGTGACCCGCCCCACCGAGCCGGTGTATCTGCCCCGGTGCTACTACGCCGTGTACAAAAACGGCAACAACAACCCCTACACCCAGATTCTGGCCAACATGCTGGGCAACCACTACAAAGACACCCTGTGGATGCCCAAGTACTTCTTCTGAACCCCGCTTCAAAACGCAGAACACCCCTGCCCGAGCGTCTGCTCAGGCAGGGGTGTTTTTTATCATGATTTCACCGCGGGCCGCACCGGCACCGCCGGGCCGCGTCTGGCTTTTTGCTTTTTACGGGCGGCCGTTTACCGGTTCGTGCCCCGGTAGAACAGCGCCACGGTGCCCGGGCCGGAGTGGGCACCGATCACCGGGCCGATCATGTTCAGCTCAATGCGGCCGGCCCCGATGGCGCGGATCTTCTCCGCCACATACTGGGCGTCCGCCAGGCAGTCGCCATGGCTGATGAACACGGTGCCGGTCTTGTCCAGCACGCCGTCCTTGTAGTGCTTCACCAGCGCGTCCAGGCTGGCCCGGCGGCCCCGCACCTTCTCCATGGGGATGAGCTTGCCTTCGCTGTCCACATGCAGCACCGGCTTGATGCCCAACAGCGTGCCGGCCACCGCCGCCGCGCCGGACACACGCCCGCCCCGCTTGAGGAACATCAGGTCCTCCACGGTGAACCAGGCGCAGTAGCTCTGCCCCTGGGTGCGCACATAGTCGGCCACCTCGTCCAGGCTCTTGCCCTGCTTGCGCAGCAAAGCCGCCTCAAAGGTCAGCAGGCCCTCGCCCATGCTGGCCTGCAGGGTATCCACGCACACCACGCGGCGGCCGGGGTACTCCTCCATCAGGTCCTGCGCCGTGATGCAGGCCGTCTGGTAAGTGCCCGAAAGCCCGCTGGAAAACGCCAGATACAGCACGTCCTTTCCCTGTTCCAGCGCCGGGGTAAAGGTCTCCCGCAGCATTTCCATGGTCAGCTGGCTGGTGGTGGACATACCGCCGCTGCGCAGGGCCGTATAAAAATCCGACATGGGCATTTCCCGCCCGTCCGGATAGTTCTTGTAGCTCTGGTCGTTCAGGGTAAAGCTCATGGGCATTACCACCGCGTCCATCTCCTCGATCAGCGCGGGAGACAGATCGGTGGTAGAATCCGTAAACAGTACATAATCCTGCATGATAGTCCTCCTTTTCTGCAAAGGCCTCTTCTTCATGAGCGCGCGAAACACCGCTCACTCAAAGTTGCCGGTCAGCGCCATGACGGCGGCCAGCACGGCGGTGGGGGCCGTTTCACACCGGAGAATGCGGGGCCCAAGGCCCACCTGCACCGCTCCGGCCCTGCACAGCGCCTCGGCCTCCTCAGGGGCAAAACCGCCCTCGCTGCCGGTGATGAGGGCCAGCCGGCCGTTCTCCGGCACGCCCTCCAGCGCCGTGCGCAGGGGCACGCCGCCCCCCTCGTACAGCAGAATCGCCCGGTCGTACCCGGCCAGCAGGCCCGGCAGGGCTGCAAAGTCCACCGGGGCTTCCACGTCCGGCACGGCCCCGCGGCCGCACTGCTTGGCGGCCTCCAGGGCAATGCGGCGGCGGCGCTCCAGCTTCTGCTCTTCTTTTTTAGGCTGGGCCACGCAATAGCGGCTGGTAAAGGGCTGGATGGCCGAGGCCCCCAGCTCCACCCCTTTTTGAATGATGGTCTCCAGCTTATCCAGCTTGGGGTAGGCCACAAACAGGGTCACCTTCAGCGGCGGCTCGGCCGTGCTGGGGGTGCGGTCCAGCACTTCCAGCATCACGGCCTCCGGGCCAACGTCGGTCACGCGGGCGGTCATGTCGGTGCCCTGCCCGTCGCACAGGGTGATCACGTCCCCCTCTTTGGCCCGCATCACCCGGGCCAGATGGTGGGCATCCGGGCCGGTGATCCGGGCAAAATTGCCCAGAATGTCCTGGGTAAAATAGCGGTGCGGCATGGCGCTCCTCCTGTTCTCAGGCGCGGGGATGGCGGCACAGGATGCACTCCCAGCCGTTCTCTTCCCGGATCTCCACGACCTCCAGCCCGGCGGCGCGCAGGCCGTCGGCCACCTCGTCGCGGCGGGCGTCAATGATGCCGCTGGCGATGAAGGTGCCGTTCTCGGCCAGCAGGGCGGGCACGGCGGGGGCCAGGTGCAGAATGGCGTTGGCCACGATGTTGGCGGTGATCAGGTCGTACTTGCCGCTGGCCTTGTCGCTCAGATCACCCACCAGCACGCGGAAGCGGTCCTGCACGCCGTTCAGCTCGGCGTTCTCCCCGGCGGTGCGCACACACATGGGGTCAATGTCCACGCCCTCGGCGGTTTTGGCGCCCAGCAGCAGGGCCGCAATGGCCAGAATGCCGCTGCCGGTGCCGATGTCCAGCACGCGCTCGCCGCCCTTCACCAGCTCGTCCAGCACGGTCAGGCACAGGGCCGTGGTCTCGTGGGTGCCGGTGCCGAAGGCCATGCCCGGGTCCATGCGCAGCACGGTGCGGTCGGTGTCATACTCCTCCCAGCTGGGCACGATGGCCAGGCGCTGGCCGATGTCCATGGCGTGGTAATACTGCTTCCAGGCGGTCTCCCAATCCTGCTGCTCCACGCCCTCGGTGTTCAGGGTGTAGGGCATTTCGCAGCTGTCCAGCCGGTCCTTCAGCAGGGCCAGCACCTCAGCGGGCGGCTCGTCCGGCGCGAGGTACATATGCACGATGACCTGATCCCGGGGCTTGTCCAGCAGATCCTGCTCGATCAGGTCCACATGGGCAATGGCTTCCACCTGGGCTTCCAGGTCGCTGTAATCCTCAATGTAAATTCCGCCGCCGGAAATGCCGGTGGCAATGGCCTCAGCCTCTTCGGCGCGGGCCTTCGGCACAGTGATGCGGATATCGGTCCATTCCATCCTGGTTCCTCCCAAAAACGGCCTCGCTGCCCTGGGCGGCGCTGCCGGTTGTTTTTTCAGTCTCGGCCCGGCGGCACACCCGCCGGAGTTCCGATACAGAGATAGTATATCATATTCCCCGCTGAAATGGTATAATAAAGTGGGCAATGGCGCAGCCTTTCCGGCGCGCCCTCCCCTTTTTGCGGGAGCGGCCCGGATTCTTTCCAGAGAGGAGCTGTGCCATGAACTGGCAGCTGATCGACAACAACGAAATGGAGCGCATTCATGTGCGGGAAATGCACCGGGATTTTCCCCCGGGCGAGCTGAAAGGCGTGGACGTGATGATGCGCCTGCGGGCGGACGGCTGCTACTGGCCCTACGCCTGTTACGACGATGCGGGCCAGCTGCTGGCCTACGCCTTTTTGTGCGGCCTGCCGGGCGAGGCGAACGTGCTGCTGGATTACTACGCCGTGCTGCCCGCCATGCGCTGCCATGGCCTTGGGGCCGAGCTGCTGGCCCGGCTGCGCGGGGTGTGCGCCGGGCGGTGGCAGGGCATCCTCATTGAGGCTGAAGACCCCGCCGAAGCCCCGGACGAGGGGCTGGCCATCCGCCGCCTGGGCTTTTACACCCGGGCCGGTGCCCGGATGCTGAAGTGGGAAAGTCGGGTGTTCGGCGTGCGCTATCGGCTGTTCTGCCTGCCCTGCACCCAGCCGGACGCCCCCGCCGCCGGGGACGATGACCTGGCGGGCAGTCTTGCCCGCCTGTACCACGAGATGGTGCCCGGCCCGCTGTACGGCCCCAACGTGGCCTTCTGGCGGGCGGACGCCCAGCGCCCCACCTTTGGCTGACCCACACCTGCGGGCGGCTGCCCCTTTCCTTCGGCCCTTTCTTTCTATATAATAAATGGTTGTAGGAAGATTCCGGCGGCACCGCCCGCCGGGGCTTAAAAATTTTCGGCCTGCTGCGCCCTCCGGCGCCCTGCCGTTTTTTGGAAGTGTACCATGAAACAATTGCTCAGTTTTGTCATTCCCTGCTACCACAGCGCCGAGACCCTTCCCGCCGTGGTGGAGGACATCCGCCGCACCGTGGAGGCCGACGGCCGCTACGACTTTGAGGTGATTCTGGCCAACGACAACCCGCCGGACGAGACCTGGCAGGTCATTCAGCAGCTGGCCGCCGCCGACCGGCGGGTGAAGGGCCTGTGCATGATCCGCAACTTTGGTCAGCACGCCGCCCTCATGGCCGGTTACCGGGCCAGCAAGGGCGACATCATCATCAGCCTGGACGACGACGGCCAGACCCCGCCGGATCAGGTGTTCAAGCTGGTGGACGCGCTGGACGGCACGGTGGACGCCGTGTACGGCGACTACCCTGCCGACCACAAATTCGCCAACCCCTTCCGCCGCTTCGGCAGCAACGTCAACGACAAAATGGCTGAGTGGCTGCTGAAAAAGCCCAAGGGGCTGTATCTGGCCAGCTACTACGCCGTGCCCCGCTATGTGATGGACGAAGTCATCCGCTATCAGGGCCCCTACCCCTATGTGGACGGGCTGGTTCTGCGCAGCGCCGGGCGCTTCCGGAATGTTCCGGTGGAGCACAAGGACCGCGCCATGGGCCAGAGCGGCTATTCGCTGAAAAAGCTGCTGGGCCTGTGGCTGAACGGTTTTACCTCCTTCTCGGTGGTGCCGCTGCGGCTGGCCACCCTGGCGGGCGGGCTGTTCGCCTGTGCGGGCTTCGTGTTCGCGCTGGTGGCCATCATCCGCAAGCTGGCCCTGGGGGCCGCCATTGACCCGGGCTGGACCAGCATCGTTTGCCTGATGCTCATCATCGGCGGTATGCTGATGGTGATGGTGGGCCTGGCCGGGGAGTACATCGGCCGCATTTATGTGAGCATGAACGCCGCCCCCCAGTACGCCCTGCGCCAGACCTGCAACCTGGAGGAGGGCGAGCCCGCCCCGAAGCAGACGCCCGCCCCCTGAACGGCGGCCCGCTTTGTGCGAACCTGAGCCGCTTTTTCACAACACAAAGGAGACTTTATGCGCTCTGATCCTTCCCGCCGGGACCTTCTGGGGCCCGGCCTTCTTCTGGCGGCGCTGGCGCTGCTTTTGTGGCGCTGCACCCTCACCTTCTGCTGGTCGGACGAGGGATTCTATCTGGCGCTGGCCCATCGGTTCTGGCTGGGCGACCTGCCCTTCGTGGACGAATGGAACACCGCCCAGCTGTACGCGCCCTTCCTTTTGCCCTTCTACGCCCTGTGGCGGGCGATAACCGGCGGCACCACAGGCATTTATCTGGCCGCCCGGGTGGCGGCGGTGCTGCTGCAGTTTGCGCTGGCCCTGGCCTTTTACCGGGCGCTTCGGCCCCGGGGCCGCGGCACGGCGCTGGCCGCCAGCCTGCTGGTTCTGGTGTACGCCAAGGCGGGCATCGGGGGGCTGAGCTACTACACCCTGTGCTATCTGTTCTTCGGCACCGGGCTGCTGCTTTTTTACTTTGCCTGTGAGGCTGGCCCCACCGCGCGCACCGGCCTGTGCTTTGCCGCCGGGGCCGTGATGGCGCTGGCCGTGGTGTGCATGCCCTATCTGGCCGTTTTGTGGGTGCTGCCGGTGGTGTTTCTGCTGCTGCCCAGTGCCCGCGGGCGGCGGGGGGCAGTGCTGGCCTTCCTCGGCGGCACCGGGGCGGCGGCGCTGGTGTATCTCGCCTGGCTGCTGCACCGGGTAAGCCTGAGCGAACTGCTGGAGTACCTGCCCTTTGTGCTCATGGACCCGGACGGCTCGTCCACCTCTCTGCCGGTGCTGGCCCTCAAGGCGCTGGTGCAGCCCTTTTACCAGTTCCGGTTCGGGCTGCTGTTCTGGGGCGGGGCGCTGGCGGCCAGCCTGCTGCTGCCCCGGCTGCAGCGGGTGAACACCGCTTCGGCCCTGCCCGTAAAAGTGCGCCGCCTGCTGCTGGCGGCGGCGCTGGCCGGTTTTGCGGTGAACCTGCTCACCAGCGGGGACATGCTGGGCAAGGCCCATCTGGCCCTGTGCCTGCTGGCGGTGCAGGGCTGGCTGCTCACCCCGCCGGCCCGCCGCCCTGTGCGGGAGGCCCTCTGCTTTTTCCTGCCCGGCTGGGCCTTCGGGCTTGTGTGGCAGGTGGGCAGCAACACCGGCTTTTCCGGCATGACGCTGGGCTTTGCCCTGGCCTGCGCCGGGGCCGCCCCCATGGTGGGGGCCTGCCTGCACTGCCTGGGTGAGGAGGGCGTGCTCACCCGCCGCACCGGCCGCGCGCTGGCGGCGCTGGTGCTGTGTGTGCCGGTGCTGCTCAGCGGCGGGCAGCGGCTGGCGCTGGAATACCGGGACGCCCCCCTCAGCCAATGCACCCAGCGGCTGACCATCGGCCCCGCGGCCGGGCTGGCCACCACGCCGGAGCATGCCGCCCAGTACACGGCCATCTGCCAGGCCCTGACCGGGAGCGAGGGCGACGGCCCTGTGTTCGTCACCGCGCTGGCCCCCTGGGCCTACCTGTGCACCGACCGGCCCATGGGTGCCTCCACCAGCTGGCGCACCTATCTGGACAGTGAACTGCTGGAAGTGTACTACCAGCAGCACCCGGAGCGCTTTCCCACCACCGTTCTGGTGTTGGACGAGGCCGTGGGCGGGTACACCTCCACCCTGCAGCCGGAGGAAAACCCGCTGCCCAACCAGAACTCCGGCCGGGAGAACGGATTTTTGACGCTGGAGCTGGCCCGGCGCGGCTACACGGCGCACACCACCCCGGTGGGCACGGTGTACGAGGCCGGGTAACGGCGCGGCCCGGGTGTTTTTCGCCTGTCGTGTATTTATCTTATCTGCACTATTTTTAGCACGATCATTCAACTTCGTCATTTCCCACATCATTTTTTCGGAACAGCCTGTATGCCCCATGCAAATTGCGCAGGGCGGGCTGCACCGGCGGCCTTTCATGGTGTGCCCTCCGGTTGATTTTTGCCGAAGAAACGGTTATAATGGCCAGGAAAATGAATTTGGGTGTCTGCCTGCGGCGGCCCGTCGGGAAGCTTCGTCTTTCCGGCGGGCCGCTTTGTGCCGCAGGGGCCGCCGCGGGCCGGGGCTTCCCGGCCGATCGCTCAGGGCCGGTGTTCGGGCGCAGTGCGTTCCCGCCCCGGCCCCTTCAAAGGAGGAAGGAACCTATGCCTTACCGCATCATCACCATCAGCCGCGCCCCTTACTCCGGCGCACGGCACATTGCCCGCCTGGCGGCCGACAAGCTGAACCTGGCCTACTACGACAAGGAGCTGATCACCCTGGCCGCCAAAGAGAGCGGCCTGTCGGAAGAGGCCATTGCCGCCAGCGAAACCCAGCGCAGCAGCAGCCTGCTGTACAGCCTTTCCACCCTGGGCAGCCAGCTGCCCCTGGCCGACCAGGTGTATCTGGTGCAGAGCAACGTCATCAAGCAGGTGGCGGAGGAAGGTCCCTGCGTCATTGTGGGCCGCTGCGCCGACTATGTGCTGAGCGGCCGCAAGGACGTGCTCAACGTGTTCCTGTACGGCTCGGAGGAGCTGCGCGTGGCCCAGGGCCAGGCCGAGGGCCTGCTGCCCGCCGACCATGCCGCCGCCCTCAGCGCGCTGCACAAGGCCGACCGGAAAAAGGCCGACTACTACCTTTACTACACCCAGAACCGTTGGGGCCAGGCCCAGAACTACGACCTGTGCCTGAACGCCGGCCTGGGCGCGGATCTGTGCGCCCAGCTGATCGAGGACGCCTACACGAAGGGCTGAGAACCCGCACGCAAACTTTTTGGGCCATTTGCGGCCCCCGGTTTTACGGAGGAATCCCCTTGAACGAAACGAAACAGAACGTACAGGCCGCCCCTGCGGCCGAAGCTGCCGCACCCCGGCAGGAAAACAAGATGGGCACCATGCCCGTCAACAAGCTGCTGATCAGCATGTCGCTGCCCATGATGGCCAGCATGCTGGTGCAGGCCCTTTACAATGTTGTGGACAGCATCTTCGTCTCCCGCGTGTGCGAGGACGCCCTCACCGCCGTGAGCATGGCCTTCCCCATTCAGACCCTGATGATCGCCGTGGGCGTGGGCACCGGCGTGGGCGTGAACGCCCTGCTGAGCAAGTCTCTGGGCGAAAAGAACTACGAGCAGGCCAACCGGGCCGCCACCAACGGCCTGTTCCTGAACGTGATCGGCATGCTGGTGTTTATGGTGTTCGGCCTGGTGGCCAGCCACTTCTACTACGCCGTGCAGACCGACAGCCCCGAGATCATCGCCTACGGCACCAGCTACCTGTTCATCATCTGCGTGTTCAGCCAGGCCCAGTTCATCACCCTGATGCTGGAAAAGATTCTGGTGGCCACCGGCAACACCTTTTACAGCATGCTGGGCCAGATGGCCGGTGCCATCACCAACATCATTCTGGACCCCATCATGATCTTCGGCATGTTCGGCTTGCCTGCCATGGGCGCGGCCGGCGCCGCCATTGCCACCGTGCTGGGCCAGTGCGTGGGCTTCGCGCTGGACCTGTGGTTCAACCTGCGCTTCAACAAGGAAGTGGAGCTGAGCTTCAAGGGCTTCCGCCCCCACGGCACCACCATCCGCCGCATTTACAGCGTGGGCGTGCCCTCCATCGGCATGCAGTCCATCGGCAGCATCATGGTGCTGGGCATGAACAGCATTCTGATGAGCTTCTCCAGCACCGCCGTGGCCTTCTTCGGCGTGTACTTCAAGCTGCAGAGCTTTGTGTTCATGCCCGTGTTCGGCATGAACAACGGCATGGTGCCCATTCTGGGCTACAACTACGGCGCCCGCAAGCCCAAGCGTATGGTGGCCACCATCAAGCTGGCCACCATCTACGCCACCTGCATCATGCTGGCGGGCGTGGTCATCGTGCAGCTGTTCGCCGCCCAGCTGCTGGGCATCTTTGACGCCAGCGACGCGCTGCTGGCCATTGGCGTGCCCGGCCTGCGCATCATCTGCCTGAGCTTTATCTTCGCCGGCATCTCGGTGGTGGGCAGCAGTGTGTTCCAGGCGCTGGGCCACGGCTTCCTCAGCCTGTGGGTGTCGGTCATCCGTCAGCTGGTGGTGCTGCTGCCCGTGGCCTGGGCCATTGCCCATTTCACCGGCCGGCTGGAGCTGGTGTGGCTGGCCTTCCCCACCGCCGAACTGGTGGCCGTCACCATGACCAGCCTGTTCCTCGCCAAGGTGCACCGGCAGGTCATCAAGCCCATGCTGAACAACGGCTGACCCCGCAATCTTGCGCCATCCCGGCCGATCCGGCCGTTATAAACGGGAATTCTGCATAAAATTCGCATTGCAGTTTTGTGCGGTATTTCCGCGAAAAATGCCCCGTCGGAGCTTCCGATGGGGCGTTTTTTGTGTTATAATATAGTTGTGAAATTATGCCCGGCGTCGCTTTCCGGCCCGGACGGTAAAGGGAGGGCGTTTTCCATGTTCAAGCAAGCCAAGGCCGGGCTGTTGCTTTCCAGCGCGGCCTACCTCATTCTGGGCGTCTGCCTCATTGGCTGGCCCGACCTTTCGGTCAGCCTGCTGTGCCAGGGCTTCGGCGCGGTGGTGCTCATCTCCGGTCTGGTGCAGGTGTGGCGCTACCTCCGGCGGGAGGGCAACCCCTTTTACGCCTACCTGAGCCTGCTGTACGGCGTGGTGGCCGCGGCGGTGGGCGTGGCGCTCATCGCCTGGCCCAGGCTGTTCCTCAGCGTGCTGCCGGTGGTATTCGGCCTGTTCCTGATTGTGGACAGCATCGGCCGCCTGGGCCAGGCGCTGGACCTGAAGGCCGTGGGCTACGGCCGCTGGTGGGTGTACCTGCTCACCAGTCTGGTAAGCATTGCTCTGGGCGCGTTCGTGCTGTGCAATCCCTTCCAGACGGTGGAGGCCATGGTGATGGCGCTGGGCGTGATTCTGGTGCTGGAGGCCGTGATGAATCTGGTGGGCACCCTGTTCGCCAGCGTAACCGTGTGGCGGCTGGGCCGCGCGATGGAAAAGGCGGAAGCCGAGGCCCGCGCGCTGGAGGAAGCCGCCGAGAATGCTCAGGCCGCCGATAAGGCCGAGGAGTTCTTCCGCGGAGAAGAAGGTCCCGTGGTGGATGCAGACGCCCACCCCGTGGAGGATGAGAAGTAAAGCCCCGTTTTTTCTCTGCGCTTTACGCCCGGCTGCTCTGGCCGGGCGCTTTTCCTGCCCGGAAGTTTCCGGCACAAACCATTCGTTCATTTTTGCCCTGCCCCGCAGGGCCATTTAAAAGGAGATTACCATGCAATACGACCTGATCATCGTCGGCGCCGGCCCTGCCGGCATCTTCACCGCGCTGGAGCTGCTGCGCAAGGGCGGCCAGAAGAAGATCGCCATCTTTGAAAAGGGCCAGCCCGTGGAAAAGCGCCACTGCCCCAAGGCCGAGGTGGGCCACTGCGTCAACTGCAAGCCCTACTGCCACATCACCACCGGTTTTTCCGGCGCCGGTGCCTTCTCGGATGGCAAGCTGAGCCTCTCCCATGAGGTGGGCGGCGACCTGCCCAGCCTGATCGGCGAGTTCAACGCGCAGGAGCTGATCGACTACGCCGACAAGATCTATCTGGAGTTCGGTGCAGACACCCACGTGGAGGGCGTAAGCGACGGCGAGGAGATCAAGGAGATCCGCAAGCGGGCCATTCAGGCCGGCCTGAAGCTGGTGGACTGCCCCATTCGCCATCTGGGCACCGAGAAGGCCCAGCAGCTGTACTACTCCATCCAGCAGTATCTGGCCCAGCAGGGCGTTGAGATGTTCTTCGGCGTGGAGTGCCGCAATCTGGTGCTGGAGAACGGCGTGTGCACCGGCGTGCAGATCGCCGACCACGGCGTGGAGCGCCAGGTGTTCGGCAAGGAGGTTGTGGTGGCCACCGGCCGCCGCGGCGCCGACTGGCTGGAGCGGCTGTGCGCCGAGCACGGCATCGGCCACAAGCCCGGCACCGTGGACATCGGCGTGCGCGTGGAGTGCCGCAACGAGATCATGGAGACCGTGAACCGGGTGCTGTACGAGTCCAAGCTGATCGGCTACCCCCAGCCCTTCAAGAATAAGGTGCGCACCTTCTGCCAGAACCCCGGCGGCTTCGTCAGCCAGGAAAACTACGACAACGACCTGGCCGTTGTGAACGGCCACAGCTACAAGGACCTGAAGAGCCCCAACACCAACCTGGCCATTCTGTGCAGCCACAACTTCACCGAGCCCTTCAACCAGCCCATTGACTACGCCCGCAAGGTGGGCGAACTGACCAACATGCTGGGCGCGGGCCACATCATGGTGCAGCGCTACGGCGACATTCTGGACGGCAAGCGCACCTGGGCCAAGGAGCTGGCCTTCTCCAACGTGCGGCCCACCCTGAAGGACGCGGTGGCCGGTGACATCACCGCCGCCATGCCCTACCGCAGCATGATCAACATCATCAACTTCATCCAGATGCTGGACCATGTGGTGCCCGGCTTCGCCTCCACCGAGACCCTGCTGTACAGCCCCGAGCTGAAGTTCTACTCCAACCGGGTGAAGATGGACGAAAACCTCGACACCAACATCCCCGGCCTGCACTGCCTGGGCGACTCCTCCGGCTGGACCCGCGGCCTGATGATGGCCAGCGTGATGGGCGTGCTGATGGGCCGCAAGCTGGCTGAGCGGCTGTAAGCTGCCTGCCCGCAAACGCGCGGCCAAGCACCCTTAAACCCATTTTTCAACCCATTCCAGGAAAAAGAATAGCGGCGCCCCTTCCAAAGCCCGGCCGGATGGCCGCGGCCCGGAAGGGGCGCCGTTTTTGTTTTCGTAGTTTATTCGTATTTTTTAGATTGCATTTTTAGGGAACCACGCAGCTGCGCCTCGTTTGCGCGAATGCACGAATGCACAAACGCACGGATGTGCATTGTAAAGGCTCATCGGGTCTCGGTCCGCTCCCGCTGCTCGATCCAGCCGATGACCTGCTCCAGATCCTCACAGCAGCCGTCGCACAGGGCCAGAATCTCCTGCGTCGGGGCCGACAGGTCCGGCACCATCACCGTGATGCAGCCGGCGGCACGGCCGGCCCGCACCCCGTTGAAGCTGTCCTCCAGCACAAGGCAGTTCTGGGGCGGCAGGCCCAGCAGCTTGGCCGCCAGCAAAAACAGCTCCGGGGCCGGCTTGCAGAGGGTCACCATCTCACCGGCGGCGATCTGGCTGAAATAGCCCTCCACCCCGGCCATTTTCAGGTTGCGCTTCACCAGAGGCGACTTTGTGCTGCTGCCGATGGCCATGGGCAGGCCCCGGCCCTTCAGATAGGCCAGCAGCTCATCCAGCCCCTTTTTCTTGGGCACGCCCTGAAGCAGCCGGTCCTGCACCTGATTGTAGCAGGCGGTAATCATGGCGGCGCCGTCCGCCTCCGGGTAGAACCGGTGAATGATCTCCACCGATTTCGCCCCGTTGGAGCCGCGCAGTGCCGCGGCCAGCTGGGGCTGGTACTCCAGCCCGAACTGTGCGCAGACGCCGGGCCATGCATCGGTAAACATTCGCTCGGTGTCAAACATCAGCCCATCCATATCAAAAATCACGCCGCGTATCTGATTCATGGCCCATCTCTCCTCTCAAAATTCCGGTTCAAAACTCCGCCGGGGGTGCCAGCACCCGCCGGATGCCGATGTCCGCCACTGCCAGTTTGCCGCACCGCTGGGCCGCCAGCGTGTGGCAGGCCTTCGGCGCGTGGAACGCCACGGTCAGGTCGGCCGGGGCGTCGGTGTGGTCGGCCCCGGTGTCCGCCTCCAGCCCGCTGGGCAGGTCCAGCGCCACGCGCTTGCCCGCGCACCGGCCCAGCAGCCCCTGCACGCCGGGGCGGGCCGGGTCAAAGCGGTAGCCGGTGCCGTACAGCCCGTCAAAGCACAGATCGGCCCGGCGCAGAAAGTGCTCCTGCTCCTCGGGCAGGGCCTCGCCGGTCAGGTTCAGCACCTCAAGGCCCATCTGCCGGGCAAGGCCCAGGTTGTGGATGGCGTCCGGGGTCACCGGCTCGCCCTCCAGCAGGTAAATGCGCACCGCAAGGCCCGCGCCCGCCAGCCAGCGGGCCGCCACAAAGCCGTCACCGCCGTTGTTGCCCCGGCCGCACAGCACCGCCGCCGTCCGTGCGGCGGGCCACTGCCCCAGGGCCAGCCGGGCCGCCATGCAGCCCGCGTTTTCCATCATCTGCCGGTAGGGCAGCCCGGCTGCGTCGGCCCGGCGCTCCAGCTCCTTCATCTGCGCCACCGTCACCGCCTCGGGTGCGGGGTATTCCCGCCCCAAAGGCAGCCCCGGCTGGGTTTTCAGGGCCTCCAGCAGCCGGTCCACCTCCCGGCGGTGCTCCACCTCGATCTGCACCTGCCCGCCGGGGTAGGCCACCACCAGCAGCGGCTGGATAAACTCGCCCTGCACACTGGCCTCCATCATGCGCAGCCACACCCGCTGCACCCAGGGCAGGGGCACGTAGCGCCGGGCGGGAATTCCGGGCAGATACAGGGCCTTTTCGCCCAGCCGCACTGCGCCGAACGCCTTTGCCCCGGCCAGATCTTTTTTCAATTCATCCTCCGCCAGCTGTGCCTGCGGACACAACGGGCGCGGCGTAAACAATCCCATGAGGGTCCTCCTCCCGGCGCAGGCCGCTGCCCGCGCTCATGGTTTCATTGTATCCCAGCGGCGGCCATTGCGCAAGGCAAAAAATGCGTTTCTCCCCCAAAAACAGCCAAACGGGCAGGCTCCCGGTTTCCCGGAAGCCTGCCCGTTTTTGCTTTGCCTGCCCTGTGCGTACAGCAGACCGATTTCATTGATTTAACAGGAAGTGCCGCTCAAAGTGCCGCTCAGGCCTTTTCCTCCGGCGGCTTTGCCTCGCCGCCCCTGGCCGGCCCCAGCGCCTGGAACCAGAACACCGTGCCCTTGCCCAGGGTGCTGTTCACGCCGAAGCGGAACCCATGCCCCTGCAGGATGGCCTTGGTGATGGAAAGCCCCAGCCCGGTGCCCACCTTTCCGGCGTCGCTCCGGCTCCGGTAGTACCGGTCAAAGATGTGGGGCAGATCCTCCGGCCGGATGCCCGGGCCGTGGTCCTCAATTTCCACCCGGCAGCCGCCCTCTTTAAGGGGAACGGCCCGCAGCAGAAACACTCCGTCCTCGCCGATGTGGTGCATGGCGTTGCCCAGCAGGTTGTGCAGCACCCGCTCCATCATGGCCGGGTCGGCCCGCACCGGGCAGGGCTCCTCGGTCTCCAGCTTCAGGGTCCAGCCGTTCTGGGCGCACACTGCGTCGTACCGCTCGGCCACCTCTTCGCACAGCTGGGCCATGTCAAAGTCCACCAGCTCGGGCTTTTCCGCCCCGCTGCTCACCTTGGAAAGCTCCATCACGCTGTTCACCAGCCCGCTGAGCCGGTCGGTCTCGTCCACAATGATGTTCAGCTGCTCGGTGCGCTTGTCCGGTTCGTCGCCGGTCAGATCGCGCACGGTCTCCGCATAGCCGCGGATGAGGGTCAGCGGGGTGCGCAGGTCGTGGCTCACGTTGGCCAGCAGCTCCCGCTGCAGCTGCGCCGTCTGCTTCACCTCGCCCGCCATGTGGTTGAAGTCCCGCGCCAGCAGGCCGAACTCGTCCCCCTGGCTCTCGTCCACATGCACGTCGTAGTTGCCCTGGGCGATCTGCCGGGCCGCGGCCGAAAGCTGAACCAGCGGCCGGGTGATCCATCGGCTGAGCAGCCACGCCGCCAGCAGGCAGAAGGCCAGCAGCCCCAGCGCCACCATGGGCAGCAGCTTGCCCAGCACGGCGTCCGCCTCGCCCACCCGGGCCAGGCTGGCCGAAACCAGAATGGCATACTGCCCATCGGCGGCCGTGCGGCCCACCACCATCTGTTGGGTGCCGCTCTCGGTCTCGAGAATTTTATACAGGCTGCCGTTTTCAAAGGCATACTGCCGCAGGGCAATGGCCGTGGAGGTATCCCAGGTGGATGTGCTGCCCTGGCCGAACTTGATGCCGCCGCCCTCGTGGATGAGGCAGGGGTGCAGGTTTTCCACCTGATTGATGCAGCGCAGGGTCTGGTCAGAGATGTCCACGCAGCTCTCGCTCAGGTTCACCTGCCCGTCGCTGATGCTCTCGTTCAGCCCGGCCCAGAAGTCCGGGTTCAGCGTCAGGCCGAACATATCCCGCTGGGAGATCACCGTGCCGGCCTCGGCGGCCTGATCGAACTGGCTGGCCATTACCTCCAGCTTGTTCTCCAGCTTTTCGTGAATGAAGGCGTTGTACTGGGGCTGAAGCAGCCGGTCCAGGCAGGTCCACACCAGCATCAGGGTGGCCAGGCACACCAGAAACAGGGTGATAAACAGCTTATAGCGCAGGTTCAACGCCCGTTTTTTGCCCTTGCGCGTCGGTTTTGTCTCACTCATTTTGCAGCATCCGGGTCAAATTTGTAGCCGATGCCCCACACCGTTACGATGTAGCCCCGGCAGCTGCCCAGATGGCTGCGCAGCATCTTCACGTGGGTGTCCACGGTGCGGTCCTCGCCGTAGTAGTCGTAGTTCCACACCTTCTGCAGGATCTTTTCCCGGCTGAGGGCCATGCCCTTGTTGCCGGCCAGGAACACCAGCAGGTCAAACTCCTTGGGGGTCAGGCTGGTTTCCTTGCCGTCCACCTTCACGCTGTGGCTGGCCACGTCAATGGTCAGCGCGCCGAAGTGGTACACCCCGGCGTCCTCCGGCTCTTTGGGCAGGGTGCGGGCCAGCACGGCCTTCACCCGGGCCACCAGCTCCCGCGGGCTGAAGGGCTTTACCACGTAGTCGTCCGCGCCGCTTTCCAGCCCGGTCAGCTTATCGTACTCCTCGCCGCGGGCCGTCAGCATAATGACCGGGGTGGTCATTTTGCGGCTGCGCATCTCCCGCAGGCAGGTCATGCCGTCCATAAAGGGCATCATCACATCCAGGATCACCAGGTCGATGCCGCCCACCGTCAGCTTGGCCAGGGCGGCGCTGCCGTCGGTGGCCTCGTCGCACTCATATCCTGCATGCTGCAGATGCTCCCGGATCAGTTCCCGGATGCGGGGTTCGTCGTCCACAATCAAGATTTTAGCCATGTGAAAAATCCCTCCCGAATCGTCTGCCGGTGCCTTTGGCCGCGGTGCGGCCCATCGGGCGGGCAAACCCGCCCGGCGCCCGGCTGTATTTCTGCGGGGCAGCGCCCCGCCGCTTGGTATGGCTTGTTTTCTCCGGGCAGAGCTTGCCCCGCCCCGGAGTTATTCTCATTATAATAGCACAGGCTGCTTTACGCATGTGCAAAATGTGAAAAAATTCAAAATTCTTTATGTGTTTGCCGGGCCGCCCGGGCAGCAAAAAAGCGCACCGGCCGCCCCGCCGGGGGGCTTTCGGTGCGCTCGGGTTCTTATAGGGTTTAAGGGGTCACTGCTTCACCGCAGCCTGCACGTCCGCAAATTCCTGCTCGATCTCCTGCGCGGGCTGTGCGGTCAGCAGGCTGACCACCACCAGCACGGCCACGTTCACCAGGAAGGCGGGCAGCAGCTCGTAGATGTTCCAGATGCCGCCCATGGGCCGCACCAGATACTTCCACACAAACACGGTCACGCCGCCGGCCACCATGCCGGCCAGCACGCCGCTGCGGTTGCTGCGCTTCCAGAACAGCGCCGCCAGCACCGCCGGGCCAAAGGTGGAGCCGAAGCCCGCCCAGGCGAAGGACACAATGCCGAACACGCTGCTGTTGGGGTCGCGGGCAATGAACACCGCGATGACGCTGATGACCACCAGCGTGCCGCGGGCCACCGTCAGGCTGCCCTTGCTGCTCAGCTTCACGCCGAAGAAGTCCTGCACCAGATTCTGAGACACGCTGGAAGAGGCCGCCAGCAGCTGGCTGTCCGCCGTGGACATGGTGGCCGCCAGAATGCCCGCCAGAATGATGCCGGCGATCAGCGCCGGCAGCGGGCCGAACTGGCTGAGCAGGGTGGCAATGCGCACAATGATGGTCTCGCTGGCGCTGCCCTCCAGCGCGGTGACGGCACCGGCCTTGGTCATGCCGTTGCCCACCACGCCGATGAACACCGCCACCGCCATGGAGATGACCACCCACACCGTGGCGATTCGGCGGCTCACCTTCAGCTTGTTCTCGTCCTCAATGGCCATAAAGCGCAGCAGAATGTGAGGCATGCCGAAGTAGCCCAGGCCCCAGGCCAGGGTGGAAACGATGGTGATCACGCCGTAGGGCGAGGCCGCGTTGGCCGCCGCGTCGTGGGTGGCGGTCATGGCCAGATACCCGGGCATGGCCTGGGCGTTGGCCAGAACCGCGTCCAGCCCGCCGGCCTGCTGCACGCCGAAGCACAGCACCACCACCAGCGCAATGGTCATCACGATGCTCTGGATCAGGTCGGTGACCGACGCCGCCAGAAAGCCGCCCATGGCCGTGTACACCACGATCACCAGGGCGCAGACGATCATGGTGGGCAGGTAATCCAGCCCCAGCAGGCTGGTGAACAGCTTGCCGCAGGCCGCAAAGCCGGAGGCCGTGTAGGGCACGAAGAACACCACGATCACCACAGCCGCAATGCAGCTGAGCAGGTTCTTATCGTCATGATACCGCTTGGAAAGGAATTCGGGCACGGTAATGGCCCCCAGCCGGTGGCTGTACACGCGGATGCGCTTGGCCACCACCAGCCAGTTGACGTAGGTGCCCACCGCCAGGCCGATGGCCGTCCAGGAGGCATCGCAGATGCCGCTCAGGTAAGCCACGCCGGGCAGGCCCATCAGCAGCCAGCTGGACATATCGCTGGCCTCGGCGCTCATGGCCGTGACCAGTGGGCCCAGCTTGCGCCCGCCCAGATAAAAGTCATCCACCGTGCTGTTCTTTTTGGAGTAGTAGATGCCCACCCCCAGCATGAGCAGCAGGTAGACCACGATGGCCCCCAGAATAAGTAACATACCGCTGTTCATTGTAACTTGATTCGCTCCTTCCCGGGCGGGCCATGCCAGAGCTGCAGCCCGCCTTTTCACCGCCGGGGTCTGCCCCGGCTTCCCCCTCTTTTTTAAGCACCGTGCAGCGATACACCGCACCCAAAAGAGAAACTATTAAAGTAGTATAACATACATACGGCGGTTTTGAAAATACACAATTGCGCCAAAAATGGATTTTTCCAACAAAAAAGGCCCCCTCCGGTGAGGGAGCCTTCGCGGTTACAGCAGGGGCACGCCCGCCTTGGCGCAGGCGGCGCGGGTGTCGGCGTCCCACACGCTGCTCTGCACCTGGCCGATGTGGGCACAGCCCAGCAGCAGCAGGCACAGGCGGCTCTGGCCGATGCCGCCGCCCATGGTCAGGGGCAGCTCGCCCGCCAGCAGCGCCTTGTGGAAGGGCAGGCTGCGGCGGTCGTCACAGCCCGCGATGGTCAGTTGCCGGTCCAGGCTTTCGGGGCTGACCCGGATGCCCATGCTGGACAGCTCCACCGCGCAGTCCAGCACGGGGTCCCAGCACAGCAGGTCACCGTTCAGCGCCCAGTCGTCGTAGTCGGGCGCGCGGCCGTCGTGGGGCTTGCCGCTGGCCAGCGCCCCGCCGATGCCCATGAGGAACACCGTGCCCGCCTCTTTGGCGATGGCGTTCTCCCGCTCCTTGGGGGTGTAGTCGGGCCAGCGGTCCTCCAGCTCCTGCGCCGTCACAAAGGTCACCTGATCCAGCCGGCCCAGGCGGCTGGCGGTCAGCTCCGGGAACACCGCCATCAGGGTGCGGCGGGTGCTCTCCACCGCGCCGGCGATCCTGACCACCGTTTCCTTCAAAAAGTCCGTGTTGCGCTGCTCTGCGGTGATGATCTTCTCCCAGTCCCACTGGTCCACATAGATGGAGTGCAGGTTGTCCAGGTCCTCATCCCGCCGGATGGCGTTCATATCCGCCACCAGGCCCTCGCCCGCCGAGAAGCCGTAGTCCCGCAGGGCCAGCCGCTTCCACTTGGCCAGCGAGTGCACCACCTGGATCTCCCCGCCGCCTTCCTTCATGGTGAAGGACACCGGGCGCTCCACGCCGTTCAGGTTGTCGTTCAGGCCGCTGGCCGCCTCCACAAACAGCGGAGCGGACACCCGGCGCAGGTTCAGCGCCCCGCTGAGCGCGTCCTCAAACAGGCGTTTGGTCAGGCCGATGGCCTTCTGGGTATCGTACAGCCCAAGCAGGGGCTGGTACCCCTGGGGAATGGTCGTATGGCTCATGGTAAGTACTCCTTATTCTTTGTATTCCGGGCCGCCCCGGGCAATCTGCGGGCAGGCGCGGCCCTGGGCCGCAGGCAGCCGCCCGCTTCTTTTACCAATAAACGTATTTAGTATAGCATATTCTGCCCTGCAGGTCACGGGTTTGAGCGGCGTGCGGCCAAATTTGGCCGTTTTTTCCGCCGCCCGCCGGGGCACACGGGGCCGCCGCACCGTTTTCGGCCCGCTGCGGGCCTTCCGACGCCCTTTTGCAGTATGGATTTTTTGCTGTTTTGCATGGACTTTTTGCGCTTTTTCCGATTTTTACGGGAAATCCGGCCCGATTTTCGCCGGATTTCGCCAAAAAATCTCAAAAAATATTTCAGTTTTTATTGCGTATTATCGCCTGTTTTCAAGATTTTTACGATTTTCTCAAAAAAGTTTTTCAAAAAGTGTTGACTTTCCTGCCACCCGGGGCTATAATACATCATGTTCCGCGTTGGTAGCTCAGCTGGATAGAGTGTCTGACTACGAATCAGAAGGTCGGGGGTTCGAGTCCCTTCCAGCGCACCAAGGTCACTTGCGAAAGCAAGTGACCTTTTTTGTTGTATGGCGCCAAAACCGTCGGGCCGGGCGCGTTCCGGCGGGCGCTGCTTCTATAAATAAAAAAGGGCCGCCGAGGCAGCCCTGCGCGGAATGCGGCAAGCCCAGCGGGCAGTTGCCGTTTTTTCTTTATGTGGGATTGCTGTAATTGCAGATCTGGATCGCGGCACCGTTTTCCATCACGGAAAAGCCATGCTTTACGTAGAAGGGTACGTTGTCTTTATCTTCCGGCATTCCCTCAATGTACAAAAAGTCTTTGTATTTCTGCTTGATGCGCTCGATCATCCCGCCGGCGATTCCCCGGCCCTGGTAATCGGGATGCACCAGCACATAGTGGATCTGGGCCAGCATCTCCGTGTCATCCAGCACCCGCGTAAGCCCCACCAGCGTTTCGCCGTCCCACACAGTGAGCACCGTTGAGGAATTCATGAGGGCCTTGTACAGGCGTGCCGGGTAGTTTGCCGACACCCAGTGTACCGATAAAAACAGCTGCTGCACCTGTTCCTGGGTGAATTTCTTTTCTTCGGTGTACAAAAGCATATCGTTCCTCCCGGTTATCGGTGATGGTCACATTTCTGGCATTGGGTCATCTCATTTTTGCTGTCTTCCTGATAAAAAATCCCGGACCACTGGCAGATGCTCTGCAAGATCGGAACCACCGATCGGCCCTTTTCCGTCAGGAAATACTCCACCCTCGGCGGAATTTCATCGTAGGATTTTCGGTCGATCATCCCGGCTGTCCTAAGCTCCTTGAGCGTTGCTGCCAGAACTGCGTCGGTAATGTTGTGCATCTCCCTGCGAATTTCTCCGTAGCGCAGCCGCTCATTTGTGGACAGCACACATAGGATCCGGGATTTCCATTTGCCGCCGAACAGCGCAAGCCCGTATTCCAGCGGGCAGCGAATATCTTCCTCTAATTTTTTCTCGTACTTGCCCATAAACTGCATCCCCCTCACGCTTTATTATAGCGTGAGGGGGATATGTTTTGAAGTTACTATGAAATTTGTTAGTGCCCGCTCAAAGCTCTTTCTTGTTGTCGGCCCCCGGCGTTGTGACGATCACCTTCTCCGGCGTGATGATCAGGGCGCCCTTTGCGGTGGCCGCCCCGTGGAACATCGCTTCGACCATTGCCTTGAAGGTCTCGACCACCGCGCCCTCGGTCACATATTCGGCAGTGCCCTTGATCTGATACCCCTCCAGGCTCTGCGCATCGTAGGCCGATACGGCAATTCTGCCGTTGTTCGCCTTGAGGTTGTTCAGGGTCGTTTCCAGAAAGACATCGCCCACCACGAGCTTCCCGTCCTCGGTCACATCCTTGAAGGCAACCGGCACAACATTCGGTTCGCCTTCCGCACAGGTGGCCAGGTCCCACATTCCGTTTTTCAGTACATGAATCACTGCTTCGTTCAACATTGAATCTACCTCCGTTTGATCCGAACCCGCATCGGCGCTGGCTCGGGTTGATAGCTCCATGGTAAACGTTTTGCCGGCGCTTCGGAAGATATCCGCAAATTTATAAGCAGCTATTAAATTTAAAAGCGGCGCCGCTCCCGTTCAGGGGGCCGCGCCGCCTTTTTGTTTATTCCAGCCGGATGACCGACACCGGGCAGCTGTCCGCTGCATCGGCAGCGGCGCTTTCCAGCCCGGTGGGCACCGGCCCGCCCCGGGCCAGCCCGTCCTCCATCTGAAACACCTCCGGGCACACCCCCGTGCACAGGGTGCAGCCGATGCACCCCTCCCGGTCCACAATGGCAACCATACCAAGCGCCTCCTTTTGGTTTTGGAAACAGTGTGGCCGAAAGCGGCAAAATTATGCGCAAAATAAGGATGCATTTGCACCGGCGGTATGCTATACTAAAACCAAATACACCACCGCAGAGGTATGTAGTATAAAAACAGAAAAGGAACGGGGCTGCGGGCAGCCGCCTTCGGCCCCATTGGCGCTGAGCGGTGCGGGCTGCCCTGCGGCACCCGCCCCTCCGCACAAAGGAGGGCACCCATGGAATTTGTCTTGATTCGGCACGGCGACCCGGATTACTCCGCCTGTGTGCGGGGCGGCATCAACGGGCAGGGGTTCGGTCTGGTGCCCCTCAGTGAAAAGGGCCTGCAGCAGGCCCGCCAGGTGGCCGCCCATCCGGCGCTGGCGGGGGCACAGCTGGTGCTCTCTTCCCCGTACACCCGCGCCTTGCAGACCGCCGCGGAAATCGTGCGGGCGACCGGCCTGCCGCTGGCGGTGGAGCCGGACCTGCACGAGCTGATGGCCGACCGCAGCGGCGCCCCCCACACCCGGGAGGAAATGAAGCAGCTGCACCAGGAATTTCTGGCCTGCCGGGGCTGCTGGCCCGAGGGCGGCGAGCGCCCGTGGGAAACCGTGGAGCAGCTGACCGACCGGGTGACCAGTGTGCTCAGCCGTTATCTTTCCTACGACAAGGTCATTGTGGTCACCCACGGCGGGGTCATCCGCCGCTTTGTGAAGGACCAGCGCATCGCCTACTGCACGCCCTATGTGGTGCCCATGGAGGGCAAGGTGGAGTGCCGGGGATGGATCGACGTGCCCGAGGACATCTCCCAGTAAATCTGCCCTTCTTTTTCACTTATATATAAAAGCAAGCAGCCGGGCCGCGAAAACGGTCCGGCTGCTTTTTTGTGCGGATGCGGAAGGCTCACTCCACCTCGTAGGGCCAGGTGGTCAGGCCGCCCAGGTTGTACAGGTTGGTGTAGCCCAGTGCCTCCAGCTTTTCGCAGGCGGCGGTGCTGCGCACCCCGCTGCGGCAATACACATAGGTCAGCGCGTTTTTATCCGGCAGCACCCGCGCGGCGCTTTCGGCGTTGATGTCGTCCAGCGGCAGCAGCAGCGAGCCGGGAATGCGCTGCAGCTCGTGCTCATCCGGCTGGCGCACGTCCACCACCAGCGCCTCGCCCGCGTCCATCTTCTGGATGGCCTGGGCCGGGTCAATGTGCGGTACACTCATGAGAGATGCTCCTTTCCGGGGAAATGCCGGGCAGTTCGCCTGCCCTGGGCCGCCCCATTCTATGCCGGGCGGCCCCGCTCCTGTGCGGAGGGCCACCTTATTGTAGCCGTTTTTCCGCCCCGACGCAAGGGGGCGCACGGCCGGGTCGCCCGCCCGCAAAGATAAAAAAGCCGGGCGGGCCTTTCCGCCGCAGGGCAGCGGGGAACCCGTCCGGTCTTCTTTTTTACATTTACAGTTCAGAAGGGCCCGGCGCTCAGTCCTCCCGGCGGAAGAACTCCTTGAACTCCTCATAGCCCTGGCCGCGCAGGGTCTCCTTCTGGTGCTTGGCGTTTTTGGCGCGGGTGGTCACCATCACCTGCACACCCTCGGCGCGCAGAGCGGCGGCCTCCTGGAACATGGCCACCTTCTTCTCGGCGCTCAGGCCGTTCTCCGCCAGGAAGGCCACCTTGCGGGTGTCGTCCGGGATCTGGTAGCCCTGATCCTTCAGGATGGTGATGATGCGCTCGAAACCGATGGAGAAGCCGCAGGCGCAGACCTTCTGGCCGCAGAAGTGGCCCACCATCTCATCGTAGCGGCCGCCGCCGGCAATGCTTCCGCTGAAGCCGGGCAGCTCCACCTCAAAAATGGTGCCGGTGTAGTAGCTCATGCCGCGCACCAGGGTGGGGTCAAAGGCCAGCTTGAAGTCGCCGGAAGCCCCTGCCTGCACGCAGCTGAGGATCTCGTCCAGGCCGTCCAGCACCTTGGGGTCCAGCACATCCGCCAGCCCCTCGCCGCAGAACTCCCGGGCGGACAGGCCCTGGCCGGCCCGCTCGAACCAGGTCACGTACTTGTCCACGCTCTCCTGGGCAAAGCCGGCGTCCAGCAGCTCCTTCTTCACGCCCTCCAGGCCGATCTTGTCCATCTTGTCCAGAATGATGAACACCTTGTCGAAGTCGGCCTCCTCAAACTGGCAGGCCTGGGCCATGGCCTTCAGGATCTGCCGGTCGTTCACACGCACGGTGAAGCCGGTGAAGCCCAGCTTGCACAGCATGGTGGTGGTGGCGCCCATCAGCTCGATCTCGGCCAGGTTGGTGGCATCGCCCAGAATGTCGATGTCGCACTGGGTAAACTGGCGGAAGCGGCCCTTCTGGGGGCGGTCGGCACGCCACACGTTGCCGATCTGCAGCGCCTTGAAGGGGCTGGGCAGCTGGGCCATGTTGTTGGCGTAATAGCGGGAGAGCGGCATGGTCAGGTCATAGCGCAGGCCGCTGTCGCACAGGTCCTGCTGGCTTTCGGCACCGGCCAGCTTTTCGCCGCGCTTGAGAATTTTGAAGATGAGCTTCTCGTTCTCGCCGCCCTGCTTGCTGGTCAGGTTTTCAATGTGCTCCACACAGGGGGTCTCGATGGGGCAGAAGCCGTAGCTGCCGTAGGTGGACTTGATCTGGCCGATGACATACTCCCGCAGGCGCATATCGCCGGGCAGGTAATCGTTCATGCCCTTCATGGGGGTTTTGATGCACTTCATATTGGTCACAACATCCTTTCAAAAACGCCGGCAGGCCCCGGCGCAGGGTTTGGTTTCAGGGTCGCCCGCCGGGCCGCCGGGCGGCAGCAGGCTCACACGCAATACAGTATAGCATAAAGCGCGGGCTTGCGCCAGATAGGCGGCGGCACTTTTTGCCCGCCGGCCGCGGATGCCCCCGCACACAAAAACAGCCTCCGCTCTTCCGGCAAAACGCCGGAAAACGGAGGCACTGCTTTTTTGCTTTGAACTCAGCCGTTTACAGCCACTTGCGGCCCTTGGCCAGCAGCACGGCGGCCAGCGTGGCCAGCAGCCCCAGCCCCAGCACAATGGCAAAGCCGAAGGGGCTGTGCTCGAAGGGAACCGGCACGTTGGTGCCCCACAGGCCGAACACAATGGTGGGCACCGTCAGAATGATGGTGACGGCGGCCAGCAGCTTCATCACGATGTTCAGGTTGTTGGAGATCACGCTGGCAAAGGCATCCATGGTGCCTGAGAGGATGTCCCGGTAGATGTTGCTCATCTCAATGGCCTGCTTGTTCTCGATGATCACGTCCTCCAGCAGGTCCGTATCCTCGGGGTAATCCCGCACAAAGTTCATGCGCAGCAGCTTTTCCAGCACGATCTCGTTGCCCTTCAGGCTGGTGGAGAAGTACACCAGGCTCTTCTCCAGCCCCAGCATCTGAATCAGCTCTTTGTTCTGCATGGATTTGTGCAGCTCGTTCTCCACCTGGTTGGAGGCCTTGTCGATCTGGCGCAGCAGCGTCAGGAACAGGGTGGAGTTCCGGTACAGGAACTGCAGCGCCATGCGCTTCTGCTTTTTGGTGCTGCAGTTTTTCACCTGCCCGCCGGTCACGGCCCGGGGCAGGGCCACGTCCTTCAGGCAGACGGTGATGATGTTTTCGCCCGTCAGGATGATGCCGAAGGGGATGGTGGAGTAATAGGTGGCATGGCCGTCGTTGTCCACCACGGGGGTGTCCACCAGAATCAGGGTGGTGCCGTCCTCCTGTTCAATGCGGCTTCGCTCCTCTTCGTCGAGGGAAGCCCGCACCAGGTCGGGGTCCACATGCAGCTGGGCGCACACCCGGCCGATCTCCTTCTCGTTGGGGGCGCTCATGTGAATCCAGGCGCCGGGGCAGATCTGATCCTGCTCCAGCAGCCGGCCGCAATCGGTGAGATAAATTGAAATCATTGGTACACCTGCTTTCGTTGGGGCCAGGGCAGCACGCCGCACCGGCCCGGGGCAGGGGTCCCTGCCGGGTTCAGCGCAGGCACACCGCCCCGATGGAAAAGTTGTTCTTGCACAATCGACCGGGATCAGCGTCCACGCGCTCCCACCTCGCTTTCCAGAATTCCTCATGGCCGCCCGCAGCAAAAACGCTCCCGCCGGGCGGCTCTTTCACACATCTTTAGTGTACTGTTTTCCATGCGCCGGGTCAAGTTGTGGCCCGGATTTTTTTGCCGCTCCGGCCCTGTTCTCCGCTGCTTTTGCGTCATAAAGCATGGCCAAAATCCATTCCGCCCAAAACCGGGCGCGTTGCCGCCGCCCGGGGCACTTTTCGGGCACAGCAAAACGCGGCGTGCCGCTCAACGGGCACGCCGCGTTTTTATGGAGTTTTGGGGCCGGTTCAGCCGTCGCTGAGCAGGGCCATGATCTGCTCCACCATCTGCCGGTCCGCCCCGGCGCCGCTCAGCTGGCGCTGCACCTCGTCGCTGTCCGCTCCGGTGCCGAGGGCGCGGCGGGCCAGCGCATACCAGATGGCCGAGGCCCCCTCGCCGCCCTGCCCGGTGCTCACCGCCTTGCCCGCGTTGGAGGCATAAAACCGGGCCAGGTCGCTGGCAAAGCTCTTCAGGTCGCTGATCTCGCCGGTTTTCATGGTATTATAGGCCGCCGCCAGGTTGGATTGAAGGGTGCTTTGCAGGTTGCCCTGCTGCTCCAGCCGCTGGGCCTCGATCTGGCTGCGGGCATTGCCGTAGTTGTTGTACAGCCCGGCCAGCGCCGTCTCGCTTGCCCCGCCGGAAAGCCCCTGGGCCGTCAGCGCCTGGTTCAGCCCCTTCAGGCTTTCCATCCGGTTCAGGTATGCCTCCCGCAGGGCCTGGTCGGCGGCGGCGTTCACCCGGCCCAGGTTCTGCTGATACTGCCGTTGCTGGTCGGCCACCGTGCTCTCATAGGCCGCGCGCCGGGCGGCCCGCAGGGCGGCCTGCTGGGCGCTGTACAGCTCCAGCAGCTGGCTCTGGGCCGTGCTGCCCGTGCCCGCCGAGGCCCCGGCCGTGCGCCGGCCGGAAGAGGCGGCCGCCGCCCCCTGCCCGGTGGGTTTGGCTGCATTGTTGCCCACGCTCCAGCCGCTGTTGTTGTACATCTCCCTGGCGCCGCCCTTGCTGGCGGCTGCCTGCATCTCATACTGTGCCAGGCTTACCAGTTTTCTTGCCATATTCCGCTCCTTTCCATTGGGTGTCTGTGCGCTGCCCGGGGGTGCGGCGGCTTTTCCTGCCACGTTCTGCCGCGCCGCAGGCCGCCGGGCGGCGCAACGGGTCAGGGCTGCCGCACAATGGCCCAGCAGCCGCCCACCACATAGTCGGAGCGGGTCAGCACGCGGCAGCCTGTGTTCTCGGTCAGGTTCAGAGTCACATCCAGCACCCGGCCGTGGCCGTAGGTGGGCTCGATGCCGCCGTACTCGGTGCCGCCCACCTGTACAGCGATGTAGCCGTATTCCCGGTTGTCCCGCCAGGCCGCCGCCACAATGCGCCAGACGCCCGGCGTCAGGGTGTAGTCCGCCAGCACGGCGTTCGCGCCGGTGGTGGCGGATACCACCCCCAGATACTGCGGGTACTCGGCGGTGCCCACCTGGCGGCCGCGGCTGCCCGCATAAAAGGTCTTGCCCCGGCGCACGTCCGCGGGCACTGCATCGGCGAGGGCCAGCTTTGCGCCCGTCAAGCCCCCGCCGCCCTTAAAATTTACCTGGGCACCGTCCCACACAAAGCTCAGCCAGCGGCCGCTCAGCGCCTCGCCTGCCAACGCGGCGGCAAAGGCTTCGCCGCCCACATAGGCGGGCACGGTTCTGCCATTCACCTGCAGAGTGTCCCCCGCGGCCACATTGGCGGTCAGCTTCACCCGGCCGCAGGCCCCGCTGCCGGTCAGCCGGTGCACCGTGCCCACCTTCTGGTGGGTGTAGCAGTGCACCCCCATTTCGTCCGCGTAGGCATACACGTCCTGCCGGCGGCCGTTCGGGTCGTACTCGGCCCGGGCCATGTCGCCCGCGCCGATCTCCAGCACCCGCCGGTCAATGGCCTGCTCGGTCTCCTGCCGGGTGTAGGCGCCGGTCTGCTGAGCCGTCACAGCATGGGGGTTGTCCTGCCGGGCGGTGTGGGCCTGCCGGGCCTCGTTCAGGCCGTTCAGCACCCCCTGCACCGTGGCCGGGGTGCCGGCCGGCAGCCCCTCGGGCACAGCGGCCCCCACCGCGGCCCCGCCGGGGCCTTCCAGCTGGGCGGCCAGCGCGTTGAATTTCGGGGCCAGCAGGCTGCGGGCCGTCTCCTCAAATTTTTCCTGCATGGCCCGGGCGGTCATGCTGGGGGTATCCGGCAGGCCCACCACGCCCACGCTCTCCAGCTCCTGCTGGGTGATGGTCGGAAAAGTCGCCATCCGTTTCTCACCTCCTGTATCGTCCCTGTTCGGTGTACTCCACGGCCAGATCCATCAGGCCGAAGGGCTCGTTCAGGGCGCTGTTTTCCAGGCGGAACCGTGCCTTGTCCAGCTGGCGCAGGGCCAGCTTTGCGCGCACCGCGCAGGTGGAACGGTCACACCCGAAGTTCATGTAGGAAAAGGTCATCTGGGAAAAGCTCAGGTAGCGGTCCCGGCGGCTGGCCTGCTTCAGCAGCCGCCACACGCCGCCCGCCATGGCCCACAGGTCTGCGCCGGTGGCCACTGCGCTGTTCATGCGCGCGGCCAGATATCGGAAGCTCTTGGCGCTGTACCCGCCTTCGCCGGAGAGATCCGGCGTTTCCCACCAGGCGGCAATGGGCTTGCCGTCGTCGTTGTAGCTGGCCTGCCGGTCCTTGTCCTGATAAAAGCGGTAGACCTTCCCCTCCTCCGTGCCGAAATACAGCCGCCCCTCCTGCACCCACATGGCGCTGGCGGGCAGGTTCAGCCGCAGAAAGGCCGCGTACTGCCGCGTGGAATAGGGCTTCTGCCGGTCGGTCACGGTGCTCTGCAGCCCGTCCAGAATGTACGCCTTGCCGTTCACGCACAGCCAGTACAGGTCGTGGAACACACAGGCGTGGGCGTTTTCCAGTCCCGGCTCCGCCAGCAGGGCGCCGTCCGCATAAAAGCTCCTGTTCTGGCTGTATCGCTCGCCGGTCACGTCGCTGGTGGTCAGGGCGTACACGCCCAGGCCCGTCAGGCACAGCGGCTCGTTCTCCAGGCTGCCCATGGCCCGGCGGCTCAGCGCCCCGGGGCCTTCCAGCGTGGCATACACCGGGAAGCTCGGCTCGCCGTCCCGCAGTTCGCCGCTGCGCAGCACCACGCTGCGTTCCGGTTCCGCGCCGTCCTTATAGCAGGCCAGCCGCCCGTTCAGGATGGCATAGCCCATGATGGCGCTGGCCGCGCCGCCCACCTCGCTGTAACCGGTGTCCGGCCAATAGGTGCCGTCCCCCTGGCCGGAGTACCAGTCCCGGTTGCGATAGTCGGGGTTTCCGCCCACAAACAGCCGGTCGGGCACGCCGCCCACCCCAAACAGCGCCCCGGTGCGGCAGGCCTGCACCCGCCGGGCATAGCCGGGCACGGTGCGCGCCGCGGTGATCTTCACATTGTCCTCCCCGGTGATGGGGCTTGGCCCCGGGGCCTGGGCAAAGGTCACGGTTCCGGCGGTGTAATCCACCGAAAAGGCGGTGGTCTCCTGCCAGTCGCCCCCGGCCGTTTTCAGCCAGGCGCGCACGGTGGCGCTGCCCTGGGGCCGGTCCAGCGGGGCAAGGCTCAGCTGGTACTGCTTTGCATCGGCGGTGCCGCCGAACAGCTCGGTGAACCAGGGGCTGATCAGATTCAGCGCCTCGTAGCTCTTTCCGCCGCCCTCCGGGCGTTTGCCGATGGTCAGGGTGGGCACATAGGCCCCCTCTTCGGCGGGGTAAGCCCGGCTGCCGTCGTACTTCAACAGGCGGCTGCCGTCCTGAATGTACAGCGCCCCGCCCAGCTGCCAGGCACGGCTGGGCTGCCGGGCCAGCCCGGTGCACAGGGCCCTGCCGCTTTTCGCCTCATACAGCGCATCGCCCGCGTGGATGAGCAGCGTCTCGCTCTGGCCCCGCAGGGTGTATGCGCCGTAAATGCCGCCGGGGTAGGCCGCCGTCTGCTCATAGCCCATACACTTGCGCACCTTGCCCGGCACATCCCGGATCATATTCGGGGCGCTGGGGCTTCGGCACAGGTCCACGTTTTTGGGGTCGTTGGTCAGGTCCACCCCCAAAAAGCGGTCCACCTTCTGCACCTTGCGGCCGGGCGAGGCCGGAATGGTAAAATGCGCCGCCATGGCGTTCACCTCCTTTCGCTCAGCCGCACCAGCCGCTGGTGCTCACGAACCGGTCGCCCGCCACGCCCGGGGGCGGGGCCGTCAGCCGGTCCAGCCCCAGCTCAAACTCGTTGCGATACAGGGTGGCCAGGCCCAGGTCCTCATCCTTATACAGCTGGCTGGCAATGTACAACGGCAGCAAAACCGCCGCATCCTCCGCCAGCTCCAGCCGGTCCTCCGGGCGGGGGTCCTTCAGGCGGGGCGGGGTGCGGTCGTAGCCCACCAGCACCCGGCCCGGCACGCCCTTGGGCAGTTGCAGCATCCGCCCGCCCAGCAGCGCCCAGCCTTCCACCCGGCTCAGGCGGCCGCCCCCGGTGCAGAACACCTCGGGCTGGCCCATTCCCCCATAGTCGGCCGCCAGGCTGCCCAGGTCGGCCTCCCGGGTCCCCTCCGGCAGCTCTGCCACGCCCCGCAGGGGCCGGGCGGCGCACAACAGGGCAATGCCCTCGTTGGCGGCGGCGGGCATGGCCGCCAGATAGCGCAGGGTGGCTTCGTCCTCATCCGGGCCGTTGTAGCACTGAAACAGCTTCTGCAGGCTCGCGTCTCGGCATTCCTGCCAGGTCATGGGCTTCTCCTCCTCTCTCCTCTCTTGGTTTACAGGGTTTTGCCGCTGACGCCCTCGCCGCACAGGGCGATGCAGCGCCAGTTGTTGAAGCCGGCGCCGAAGCGGGCACGGCCGCGGAACACATTCGCGTCGGTGTTGGGGTCGATCTCACTGCGCACGGTGAGCTTCACCCGGTCCACCCAGGGCATGCACTCGTAGTCCTCCTTGAAGTCAGTGTCCATCATCAGAAAGAAGGGCTTGCCGCCGATGGTTTTGGGCAGGTAGTTCCACACGCACACGTTCCACAGCCCCGCCTGAAAGTTCATGGCGTTGTTGTTGGTTTCGGGGTTCAGGTCGCTGCCCACCGCGGCCAGCACCGCCCGCTTCAGGCTGCCCACGTTGGGAATCACGATGGTGTTGGGGGTCACGTTCAGCAGGTTGCCGTCGTCGTCCATAAAGCCCTGCATGGCCTCCTGCACCTTGTCCAGCATCTCCACGCTGAACGCCCCGGTGAAGCAGTTGGCCTGGGCCAGCTTTGCGCCCCGGGTGCGGCTGGGATGGGCCGTGGAAAACAGGCTCACGCCGTCCGCCGAGGTGGTGGCGTAGCTTTTGCCGCCGATGGTCACGCTGTTGCCCACGCCGCCCGCCAGCAGCGCCGCGCCGAACTTCTCCCGGGTGCGGTTGTAGCTGGTGGTAAAAATCGAGGCTCGGCTCTTCATCTTGCCGAACTTGCCGTCCTCCACCAGCTCCTGGGTCACCTCAAAGCTGGACTTCCAGGTGGTGGGCTCGATCACCTTGGCAAAGCCCTCCTGCATGCTGGCCTTGGGGTACGCGCCGTTTTCGCCCACGTCCTCAAAGTCGCCCAGGCTGGTCTCGCTGGTGTACTTTTCGGCAAAGCTGGTGGAGGTGTCCATGCTGTACACCGTGGACAGCAGGCTCTTCGCCTCAAAGCTCTCCACGCCCTGGGTGATGACCGCGCGCACCGGCTCCTGGCTTTTGCCGAAGATGGAATTGTTCACGTCGCTGCTCTTGCTGAAGATCACACTTGCCATAATTCATCCCTCCCTTTCTCAGATAAAGCGGCCCCGCACCCGGCCGTTTGCGGCGTTTTCGGTCTCGCTCACGGTGAACACGCCGCTGGTGGTGGTGGCCGTCACGGTCAGGCCGTCGGTGTGCAGGGTCACGGCGCTGCCGATGGCGCTGGCGGGCACCGCGGCGGTGCTCTCGGTTTCAAAAATGGTGGTGGGCAGTACGGGAATGGCCGGGTAGCGGCCGTCCGCGCCCTTGGGGCCCATCACAATGTGGGTGGGCTTGGCCGCGGCGCCGCACTTGGCCAGGCCCGCCGCGCCGCTGCACACCGCCGCCATGCCCAGGCTCAGGCCCGAGGCACCGGGCAGCCGCTCAAAGGGCTCCACGTCCCCCACCAGTCGTTTTACCGGTACAAACATTCGTTTCTCCTCCTTTTTTCCTGTGTGCTCACGCTTTGGTGAACCGGCTGTGGTAGGCCCGGGCCTTTTCGGGGGTGAACCCCATTCCCTGCCACACCCGCAGTTCCTCATCGCTCAGGCCGCCGCCGGCTGCATCGCCGCCGGGCACGCCCGCCAGATGGCTCAAACCCCGGGCGTCGTTCACCGCCGCCTGGGCGGCCGCACGGCTGCGCCGGTCGGTCAGTTCGTCAAAGTTTGCCAGCTTGTAGGCGTTCACCATGTCCAGGCCGCCGCGCACCAGCTCGTCAAACGCCGCAAAACAGGGCAGCTTCACCAGATCCTCCGCGCAGCGCACCCGGGGGTCCAGCCGGCCGATGGCCGCCAGCTGCCCCTCCAGCAGCTGGGCCGCCGCGCCGCGGCGCACCTCCTCCAGAATGGCCTGCAGCGTGGGGTCCTCGTCCAGCTCCCGCTGCAGCCGCTCCAGGTCCAGCCCCACCGGGGCTTTGGTGGCTTCGCCTTCCCCGGCCGCCTGAGCGCGGGCCGCTTCGTCCATGTGCTTCATTCGGTCTCCTTTCCGCCGGGCGGTCTGCCCGGCACCTTGTTCTTTGGGCCTTACTTGCCGCTGCGCAGGTCGCCGCCCTTCACCTTGCCGGGCTTTTTTGCCGCGGGGCGGGGCTTGGGGGCCTTCACCTGCATGCTGCCGCTGTTGCCGATGTCCATCTTCATGGGCGCTCACCTCCCTTCCGTGTCCGTTTTATTCGCCGGGTTCACTGTGCCTCTTCGGGCGGGTAGAGCACGCACCGCGCCTGCCCCACCTCCCGGTCCTTTTTCGGGCAGCGCGGGTTGCGGCACAACAGCTGCTGCACCCGCACCACCCGGGTGGGGGCGTCGGGCCGGTCGTCCCCGCTCACCTCCACCCAGCAGGCGCCTACGCGGGTCTCCAGCCCGCATTCCGGGCAGATCACTCCGCCTCACCTCCCTGTTCTGCTAATTCCTGCTGTCGGGCCTGTTCCTCAAAGCTGTCCCGCATCCGGGCCGCGTGGGGATATTCCGCCGCGGCCAGCAGCGTCCACAGGCGCAGCTGGCTGCGGGGGTCGTTCACCGGGCCAAAGGCCCCGGCCTGGTACTTCAGGTCGATCATGTTCCACAGCACCTCCCGGTTGGCCGCCAGCGTGGCGCTGGGGTCCACCGTGAACAGAAACTCGTCGTTCCAGTACAGGCGGCCCGCCGCATCCCGGCGCAGAAAGTCGTAAGGGTCAAAGTGGGCGTAGCGCACCTGCCCGTCCGGCGTTTTGGCCGTGTAGGGCACCAGCTGGCGGGCGTAGGCCAGCAAATGCCGGAACATCATCTCGTACAGCTTTGCAAAGGCCGCGTTTTTCATGCGGCGCTTGCTCTCCAGCCGGCCGGCGGCCTGCCCGGCGCTGAACTGCTTTGCCGTGCCGGACACCGCGCTGGAATCGTACTTGCCCTGGTAGGCGTCGGTAATGCCCAGTGTGCTCTTGGCCCAGGCGTAGTTGTCCTCCAGCACCACCCGCTCCCGGCTGGGGTCCGGCTGAACGTTCAGCACGTCGATGAGGGCCTTCTCCGCCGGGTTTTTCAGCCGGATGATCTTCAGCTCCCGGTCGGTGGTCTCCACCCCAACGCCCTGGGGCAGGGTGACAAAGCTGCCGCCCTTCAGAATCTTCTCGTCGATCTTGGCCCCCAGCTTTTTGATGGTCTCCTGCTGGTCGGCCACCACATCCACGTCGCTGGCCCCCAGCACCGCCCCAAAGCGCCGCACGTTCCGCTGCACCACAAAGGGGTAGTGCCCGGGCCGGTAGCTGGGAATGCGGGTCTGGCGCAGCTGCCCGTCCGGGCCGGCGGTCAGCATGGCCAGCCGCTCGCCGCCGGGCAGGGTCACGTCCCGCAGCAGCGGCTCGTCCTCCTCCCGGCTGGCCGCGAACTTCCGCCCGCCGCACAGCGGGCACACCTCCGCCGTTTTGGGCGCGCCGCAGGCGGCGCACACCGGGCGGGTGCGGGCCTGATAATCCTCGTAATCCGCCAGTGTCACATTGTCCACCCAGGCAAACAGGCCGATGCCGCCCCGGTCGTTGTGGTAGTAGGCGGTGTTCAGGGTCACCAGCTCCTCGCTGGCCTCCCCGCCGCCCCGAAGCTCCGGCTCCTCCTCCGCCGCGGCGCTCACGTCCTTGCCCCACCGGCGGCGGATGGCCTGTTTGGTGTGGCTGGTCTGAAGGAACAGGTAATCCATGTCCTCCACCTCGCTCACCCCCGGCTGAGGGATCAGGCAGCGCGGGTGCCGCGGCCGCACCGCCAGCGCCCCCAGGCTGCAGTGGAAGCCTCCTTCCGGGTCCCACTCCACCTGCCACACGCCGCCGCCCTGAATGGGTACGGTTCGCTCCTGCAGGTCGTTCAGCTGGGTAAAATCCAGGCGCTTGGCCTCGCTGCGCAGAAAATCCTCCAGCCGGCGGGCCAGCTCCTCGTCCTCCGGGTGAATGGCCTCCACCCGCGGCATGGGAATGGTGGCGTCCACCTGGCTCTCGATCAGCTCATACACAATGTTCCGCACATTGCTGGAAAGCTTGCCCGGCGTCTGGCGGGTGTTGGGGTCGGCCTGCACCCGGCGGGTGCCCTCATACAGGGCCTCCCGCTGCTCCATGCGGGCCAGCTCGTCGGCATAGGCCGCCCGGGCCAGGCCCAGTTTCTCCTGCCAGAAGGCCCGCCGGGCCTGTGCTGCTGTGGGCAGCTGCATCGTCCTCTCCTCCTCTCATTCGGCGGGCGGGCCGCCGTATTTCTGATACAAATAAGCCCTGCCCGCCTCGTCCGCATTCTCATAGTCCTCCCACAGGTCCGGTTCCCAATCCGGCGGCGGCGGGCGCAGTGGCCTTGCAGGCGGCTGCCAGCTCACGCAGAAGTACCGCAGGCTGTCCAAGTCATGGGTCAGGTCGTGGGGCGTTTTGGCGTACACATTGGTGTCGGCCTCGTCCTTCTGCACCTGCTGCAGGCATTCCCACAGCCGGGGGCAGGCCCGCTTGTCGATGGTCAGCGCCGGGCCGTTCGGCCCGGGGGCCAGCCACTCCTTCATGGCGGCGCAGCCGTCGGCATAGGCGTTGGATGCCTTCACCAGCGGCAGCCCCGCCTCCCAGAACAGGTCCGCCCGACCCCGGCCGCTCTCCTGGCTTCTGGCCCACAGGTCCGGCGGGGCCAGATACTGCTCCACCGGTTCCGCGCCGCTTCGGCTTAAAATGCCCGCGGCCGCCGCGCCGATGGTCTGGTCCGGGGCGTCGTACTCCCGGTACACCCAGGCGTTACCCCGCTCATCCAGCGCAATCCAGTGCACGCTCAGCATATCCAGCCCATAATCCAGTGCCGCCACCCGGCGCAGCGGGCCTTCCGGCGGGTGCTCCCGGTGATGGCTGTCTCGCCGCACCTCGGGGAAGTAGCTGCCGCCCCGAATGCTCAGCGCCTCCTCGGCACTGGCGGGGTACTCCTGGCAGGTGCGGTCCTCCCCAAGGGCCGCCTGGGTGGCCTTGTACCAGGCCTCGTCCCGGCCAGGGTCGGCCGTCCAGGGCAGAAACAGCTTTTCAAAGCCGCAGTCCGGGTCCTTATACAGCTGCTCAAACAGGCTGCCCCGCCGGATGGTGGAAAGCCCGATCACCCGGCCGCCGCCGGGGCGGTTCACCAGCGGCAGCAGGCTGGCCCACACCTCCCGGTCGCCGGGCTGAAAGGCCCACTCGTCCAGCAGGATCAGGTCCGCCGTAAAGCCGCGGGCGGCCCCGGGGCTGGTGGCAAAGGCCCGGCATACGCTGGGCGGCCCGTCCTCAAACCGAATGGTTAAATCCATCCGGTTCTGGCGGAACACCGGCCCGGCCCAACCTTCGGGGGCCTGCCGCTCCGGCTGAATCAGCTGCGGCATGGCCCCAAAGATCACCCCCAGCCGCCGCACCAGCTCCCGGGCCTCGTTCTCCGCCCGGGAAATGCACACCACCGTGCGCCCCGGGCGGCAGAGCAGCAGGCGGCTGGCCTCCGCCAGGGCCAGCCAGGTCATGCCCAGCTGGCGGGCTTTCAGCACCATCACCCGGCGCTTTGCCGCCATGGCCTCCAAGGCCGGGCGCTGGGCCGGCCACAGCCGGAAGGGCTGCAGCAGGGTCTGGGCCTCCGGGCACTCGATGTGCACATACCGCTCCACATAATAAAAAGGATCGGCCGCACAGCGGGCGTATTCGTCCGCAGCCCGGCAGGTTTTCCACAGTTTCTCTTCGTCCGGTTGAATTTTCGCCTGCCCGTCTTTCGCTTTCTCCGGCAGCTTTTCTGTTTTTCCGGGGCCGGGCCTGCCCGCCGCCCGGCCCCGCCGTTCACGCGCCGTTCATCCGCATCCTCCTCCCGGTTTCTCGTCCGCTCATTCTTCTGCGCCGCCGGCCGCCTTCCGTCCGGGCGGCTCCGCCCGTCTGCCATGCGCACTGCATTGCGGCCCGGCGCAGAATGTTATTGTTTTCGCAACCTTCTCCGATCAAATAAACGCGTCCAGCTCCAGCCCGTAGCTGCTGCACATCTTGTGCAGCTCATACAGGTAAAAGTCCGATTCCCCGTTCATCTTCTTGCACACCGCCGGCACCGACCGGTCCAGCAGTTCGGCCACATCCTCATAGCGCAGGCCCTTGGCCCGCAGGGTTCGCTTCAGCCCCTTGTAAGGGCTGTGGCGTGTTCCGTTTTTACTCATGCTGTCTCATCCTTTCTGTTTGGGGTTTTTCCGTTTTTGGTTTCACAACGCTTCGGCTGTTTTCACCGGCAGCCGAAGCGCCTCCGCCCCCCGCCAATGCGTTGGATCGGGGGCTTCTCTGGCAGAATCGCCGTGAAAACAACTTTTGGTTGTGTTTCGTTGTAGCAACATAATACGCCCATCTCTGCCGCCTGTCAATCAACTTTTTTATGCTTCCGAAATTTTTCTTGCAAAAAGTTATCGCAAATGATAACATAATCACAGAAGGAGTGGTATTATGTTCGGGCAACGGCTCAAAGAGACGCGCAAGGCGCATCACTACACCCTGGAAAGCCTGGCCGAGGCATACAACGCCCGCTTTGCCGGCGGCGGCCTCAGCAAGGGCACCCTTTCCAAGTACGAGAACGAAAAGCAGGAACCCCTGTCCAGCGTGGTGGGCAATCTGGCGGAGCTGCTGGGGGTCACCACCGATTACCTGCTGGGGCGCACCGACCATTCCCTGCCCCCCGCGCCGGACAATCAGCTCTTCGCCGCCTACGGCGATGTGAAGGAAGCGCTGGACGACGCGGACCTGGACGACATTGCCCTTTTTATGCGAATGAAAGCGCTGCGCAAGCAGCAAAAACTGTAAGGCAGGCCCCCGCGGCCTGCCCCGTCGGCGGCGAAGGCTCGCCGCCACGCTTCCGGGAGGTGACGTTTGTATGGATACGGCCGCACTGCGGGCCTGCTATGCCCGGCTGGAGGCCATGGGCGTGGACGTGTTCACCTGCCCGATGCAGAACCACAAAGCGCTCTGCTCGCCGGACGGTGCACTCGCCCTGAATCCCGCCGCCATCGAATCCGGCGCCGAGGAGCAGGCCATTCTTCTCCACGAAGAGGGCCATTTTGCCACCGGGGCCTTTTACACCGTCCAAAGTCCCTATACCATCCGGCAAAAGCAAGAGAACATTGCCAACCGGTATATTTACAAGCGGTACTTTCCGCCCCAGCGCCTTCAGGCTGCCATGGCCGCCGGCCTGCGGGAGCCCTGGCAGCTGGCCGAACATTTCGACCTGCCCGAGGCCATGATTCGGGAAATGCTGGATTATTACCAGGCCCAGGGTCTTTTGGAGCTTTGCCCCGAAGAGGAGCTTTGACCCCTGCCGGAAGAACCTGCCGCACCGTTTAGAAAAGCACAAGGCCGCAGCGCCGTGGAAACCCCACAGCGCTGCAGCCTTGCTTGCTTTATATATATGTGTGAGAAAAGAGGATGTCAAAATCAGGGGCGTTCTTCAGCCCACCACCCAGCACCACAGCGGGATGGTCAGCATGGAGAACAGGGTGCTCAGCACCACACAGCGGGCCGCGAAGGGCGCGTCGCTGTTGTAGCGGGCCGCAAAGATGGCGGCGGTGGCGCCGGCCGGCATGCCGGTCATCAGAACCGCAACGCCGGTGGCCACCGGCTCCATGCCCACCGCCAGGCTTACGCCCCAGGCAATGAGGGGCAGAATGCCCAGCCGAAGCACACTGTACACCAGCGCGGTGCCGTCCACCAGGTCCCGCAGCTTCACTTCTGCCAGAATGGTGCCCACCAGGAACATGGTAATGGCCGAGTTGCAGCCGCCGATGCTCCGCACGGCTTTTTCCACCACGCCGGGCAGGGGGATCTGGGTAAACATCAGGAACAGGCCAATGTACACCGCCACCAGGCAGGGGTGGGTGAGCACATTCTTGATGACCTTTTTCTTATCGGTGTCACCTGCCACAAAGTAGGAGGTGCCCATCGACCACATCACCACCCGCATGGGGATGAGGAACAGGGACGCATACAAAAGGCCCATGTCGCCGTACACGCCCTCGGCCACCGGGTTGCCCAGAAAGCCGCCGTTGGAAACCAGCGTGCAGTACTGCAGCACCTTTTTCTGCTGCTCGCCGTAGCGGTTGTACAAAAACTTGTTCAGCACCACGCACAGCAGCTGCAATGCAAAGCCCACCGCCAGCAGCAGCCCGCCGGTGCGGATAAGGCCGGGGTCAAACGCCACCAGGCAGGATTTCACGATGCTGCACGGGATGATGACGTTGACGCAGAGGTCGGTCAGGCACTTTTTGCCGCTTTCATCAATGATCCCTCGTTTTCGCAGGAACATACCCACCAGAATCATTGCAAACAGGGTTCCTTGCAGAGTAAACAAATCGCCCAGGCTCATGCCATTCAACCTCCTTCAATTTTGGTGACCTTTCTTTGGCCATCTTTAGTGTACCAGTCCGCCGGTTCAATGTCCAACTGTTGTTTTCGATTTTGCGCACAGTAAAAATACTGTAACACGGCCTGTACCCCGGTTTTTACCGCGCGCCGGGGTCCGCCCCCATTTTTCTGCCCTTATCATAGCATCCCGCTCCCGCAGCGGCAATCCCCATACCGCCCCAGCTGGCAAAACACCGCACAGCAAAAGCCTTCCCCTCGAGGGGAAGGTGGCACGGCGTAAGCCGTGACGGATGAGGTGGAACGCCAATCCTCTCCACGCCCCCACCGCAGCGCAAGGCGAAAAGCCCTCTCCATAGTCTAATTGCATAGTCAAAGTCCCCCCACTGCCGCGCCAAACCTGCGCCCATAAGCTGCCACCTCATCAGTCGGCTGCCGCCGACAGCTTCCCCTCGAGGGGAAGCCAAAATCTCGTGCGGGCAAAGCCTTCCCCTCGAGGGGAAGGTGCCGAACGCAGTGAGGCGGATGAGGTGGTGCGCCAATCTCCGCCACGCCCCCACCGCAGCGCAAGGCGTAAATCCCCCTCCGCAACTCAATTGCAAAGGCAAAGCCCCCCACTGCCACACCAAACCTGCGCTCATAAGGTGCCACCTCATCAGTCGGCTGCCGCCGACAGCTTCCCCTCAAGGGGAAGCCTGTGGCCTCGGCAGAAAGCTGCACCGCCGCAGCAAAAGCCTTCCCCTCGAGGGGAAGGTGCCGAACGTAGTGAGGCGGATGAGGTGGAGCGCCAATCTCCGCCGCAACCCAACCGCAACACAAGACAAAAAGCCTCCCGCCGCAGCCTAGTCGCAAAGGCAAAGCCCCCCACTGCCGCGCCAAACCTGCGCTCATAAGATGCCACCTCATCAGTCGGCTGCCGCCGACAGCTTCCCCTCAAGGGGAAGCCAATGGCCTCGGCAGAAAGCTGCACCGCCGCAGCAAAAGCCTTCCCCTCGAGGGGAAGGTGCCGAACGCAGTGAGGCGGATGAGGTGGAACGCGAATCTCCTCCACAACCCCACCACAACACAAAAAGTCCCCCAGCAGAAACTCCCCCTGAAAATCCCCATAATAATAAAGTAAGTCAGAATAAGCCCCCGGCGTCCAGCCACCCCAACTTCCCGCATAATCCCCGCGCACTCCCCCTCCCCGCCCTTCACAAAATACGGCTCATTATTCACTTTTGTCCCATCGCCCCGGAATTTCGTCCCATTTGTTCTTACAAAAAGGACATTTGTTGACAATCTGTGGCCAATTCCGTATACTAGGTGGTACATTTCGCCCCGGGTGTGGGGGAAAACGCCGTTCTTCTGTCTTTGTACGAACGGCAAAATGGCAAGGCGGCCGGGGCAGTTCGTGCATCCGCGCCGCCGCAAGAGAAAGGGAATCGCAAAATGAACGCAATCGTCAAACGTTGGCAGGGCATCCCCCTGATCCTTCGCATCCTGGTGGGCCTGATCCTGGGCGCCGTTCTGGGCGCTGTCGCCCCCAACCTCACCATCCTGACCATTCTGGGTGACATCTTCGTGGGCGCGCTGAAGGCCGTGGCCCCCGTGCTGGTGTTCGTGCTGGTCATCGCCTCTCTGGCCAACGCCAGCGTGGGCATCGGCAACCGCTTCCGCACGGTGGTGGTTCTGTACATGCTCACCACCTTCCTGGCCGCCGGCGTGGCCGTCATCGGCAGCTTCCTGTTCCCCATCACCCTCACCCTCACCGACGCCGCCGTGGAATCCGCTCCCAGCGGCATTGCTGAGGTTCTGCGCACCCTGCTGAACAACATGGTGACCAACCCCGTCACCTCCCTGTCCACCGCCAACTACGTGGGCATCCTCACCTGGGCCGTGGTGTTCGGCCTGGCCCTGCGCGGCCTGGCCAGCGACTCCACCAAGGTCGTGCTGCAGGACGTATCCAACGCCATCTCCACCGCCGTGCGCTGGGTCATCGAGCTGGCTCCCTTCGGCATTCTGGGTCTGGTGTTCAGCAACGTTTCCACCAACGGTCTGGAGATTTTCACCAGCTACGGCCGTCTGCTGGCGCTGCTGGTGGGCTGCATGCTGTTCATGGCCCTGATCGTCTCCCCCGCCATCGTGGCCATTCTGCTGCACCGCAACCCCTACCCTCTGGTGTTCCGCTGCCTGCGTGAAAGCGGCGTGTACGCCTTCTTCACCCGCAGCTCCGCCGCCAACATCCCCGTGAACATGGACCTGTGCGAGCGGCTGGGTCTGGATAAGGATCTGTACTCCGTGTCCATCCCCCTGGGCGCCACCATCAACATGGACGGCGCGGCCATCACCATCACCATCATGTCTCTGGCCGCTGCCCACACGCTGGGCATCGTGGTGGACCTGCCCACCGCCATCATGCTGGGTGCCCTGAGCGCCCTGGGCGCCTGCGGCGCTTCCGGCGTGGCCGGCGGCAGCCTGCTGCTCATCCCCATGGCCTGCTCCCTGTTCGGCATCGGCAACGACATTGCCATGCAGGTCGTGGCCGTTGGCTTCATCATCGGCGTGGTGCAGGACTCTGTGGAGACTGCCCTGAACTCCTCCGGCGACGTGCTGTTTGCCGCCACCGCCGAGTTCTACGAGCGCCGCAAGAACGGCGAGCCCTTCGATTTCTGAGTTTCTCCTCTTCAATAAGTACACAAAGCGGCAGGCGCATTCAGCGCCTGCCGCTTTTTTGCTGCCCGCCGGGAACTTCAAACCCCCAGCGCCGCCGCCAGCCCTTTGGCGGCCAGCCGCCCCGCTGCCAGAGCCTCCTCCAGCGTGTTGCCGTGGCCGCCCACCTCGATCAGCAGGCTGCCGGTGGTCAGGTCCTGGTTGTAATACCGGTAGTCAAACAGCACCGGCCGCGTCAGGCCCGGATAGGCCCCCTCCATGGCGGCCTCCCACACGGCGGCAAAGCGCAGGTTCTGGGTGTAATTGGGCAGGTTTCCCCCGTTGTCGCACCCGCAGATGAGCATCACCTGGGCCACCTGTTCTTCGCCCACCTGGGCAATGGGGGCAATGCGGTCCCCGTCCCGCTCAATGGCGTCCCGGTGTACGTCCAGCACGATTTTAATGCTGGGGTACTCCTCCAGATACCGCCGCACCGTGGCGTTGCTGCGCCCGTAGCTGCCGGTGTAGCCCGGGTAGTCGTGCAGGGTCGTGTCCTGAATCGTGTTCACCCCCGCCTCGTTCAGTACCCGGGCCATCTCGGCCCCCACCGCTGCCATGTTGACCGTCAGGTCCGTGCTGCGCCCGGTGGAGTCGGCCGGGTACCACAGCCCCCGGTTCAGCCGGTAGGTCTCGGTGGCGTGGGTGTGCATGATGAGCACCTGCGGCTCCGGGCTGTTCAACTCCACCTCAAAGGGCAGCCCGCCCTCCATCTGGGCCGCCACCGTCTCCCGGGGCAGGTCGGTGCAGTTTTTCAGGCTGCCCGCCCCGCAGGGCAGGTAAATGCCGCCGCTGCCCTGCCCGTAATGGGCCTGCACCACCGAGCCCGCCCCCTCTGGCCGGGTCTCCTCTTCCTCCGGCGGCTCTTTTGGGGTATTGGTCGGCTCCGGCTGCCCCGCCGTGATCTCCTCCGGCGTGGGTGCCTCAAACACCGGCGGACTTTCTTCGTCCTCCTGCCGGGTCTGGGCCATGGGCCGGGCCTCCAGCACCTGCCGGGCCGCCTGCACCGCGCTGGCCGGCTGGCCCAGCACGCCCCCGGCCGTCAGCAGCGCCGTGCCCAACGGCAGCCCCGCTGTGCGCTGGGCCGCCAGCGCCGCCCCGGCCAGCACCCCGCTCATCAACAGGCTCACAAGCCTTGTCCGCACTGCCGTCTCTCCCCCTTTCCGTTTCCGCTCTTTCATTTATATGCGGCGGAATTGCCCATATACCCGGTGCAATTCTCGCTTTTTCTCGCTCTGTGTAGGATTGTCAAACATGTTGGACAGCAAACTCACGAGGAGAGAGCCAGGAAAGAGGCCTCATAGGTAAGTTGTTGGAACGGCGATTGTGAACAGCAAGCTGCTTGGAGAAGTCATCAAGAGAGTAAAAGAAATGGGATGAATAGAAGCGTTTTTGGTCCTCACGGTGACTGCGCTCAACCTTGCCATTGTGCCTCGGAGTATAGGGCCGAATAAGTTTGTGACGAATTCCAAGCTCAGCAGCAGTTTTCTCAAACAATGTGGGTAAATCCCGCCTGCTGGGAGAGAAACGATTGGTGAATTCAAAACCGTTGTCTGTCTGAACGCACTCCACCTTGATTCCGCGGCGCGCATACCATTCCGTTAATTTGCGAAGAAAGTCTGCCGAAGAGTAAGTA
>Ga0129310_1000149_pt1 | contig 97765 bp, 90 predicted proteins | sample Go1ome_2_FD_94433 | JGI IMG/M metagenome (GOLD analysis project Ga0129310, IMG submission 94433) | Western lowland gorrila individual fecal microbial communities from Wisconsin, USA - Go1022A metagenome | ecosystem: Host-associated > Mammals > Digestive system > Large intestine > Fecal | place... | reverse complement strand
TACTCCTGAGTTCGCCGCTTCGCACAAACTGTAGATCCTTGTACCATGAGCAAGAGAGTCCTCCTTTCATTGCTGCTTCTCCTGCCCTGCATCCTTACTCCAGTCTGTTTCGGTCAGCAGGCAACGCATGTCATTACCGGCAAGGTGGTTGATGAATCCGATGGAGCACCCATCCCCGCGGCCGATGTCCTTGTCACAGACCTGGAAGACAACATCCTTTCCTATGGAGCCACAGACTCCCTGGGGCGGTTCAACGTAGATAAGATCCCTCCCTCTGAAGTAATCCTCGTGGTCAGGACCATGGGTTATGATTCTTTCATAGGGGAAAAGCTTTCGTTGTCAGGAGATTCTCCCGAAAAGATCGATGCCGGTGTCATACGCCTTTCACGTTCGGCAGAAGGGCTCCGGGAAGTTACCGTCACGGGAGAGAAGAACCGGATCGTCTACAAACTTGACCGCCAGCAGATCAGCGCCTCATCTTCCGTCACGGCCTCCGGTGGTACTGCGGTAGACATCCTCTCCGGCCTTCCTTCGGTGCTTGTGGACAGTGACGGCAATCTCAGCTTCCGTGGAAGTACGCGATTCCTCGTCTATGTCGACGGTAAGCCGAGCCCTCTCGAAGGGACTTCGGCTCTCCAGCAGATCCCTGCCGCTTCGGTGGAGGATATCGAAATCCTGACCACACCTTCTGCTCGTTACAGGACGGATGGGGATGCCGGAATAATCAACATCACGACCAAGAAGTCGTCTTCCGACCAGTGGAGCGGACTTTTCACCACGACCGGGAGCACTCTCGGGACATGGGGCATTGACGGAACTCTCAATTACAGGAAGGGCAGGAACAACTGGTACGCTGGAGGAACCCTGCAGCAGTTGAAGGGCAGGAGCGAATTCACCCAGGAGAAGATGACAGATGTTATGGGTGTCAAGACGACTTCCATTTCCGACGGCGAGAGATGGAGCCGGAACGGAACCTATGTGGGGCGTGCCGGCTGGCAGTACTCCGACGGGCGGAAACATAACCTTTCGCTTGACCTCCAGGCCGGCCGGACTGACTATTGGAGGGGTGGAGACATGCAGTACAGCGCTAATGGTTCCCTTTTTGATTCACATGACCGCTACAACCTCATGAAGGACCTCTTCCAGACTTCTTTGGACTACGTATGGCGTCCTGACGACAAGAACGAGATTGCCATCCAGAACCGCTTCAGGTACGACAACTACAGCATAGAGTACACCGAGAGCAATATGTTCGATTCTGACGGCAACCGCTATGAAGGTACTCGCGGATACGAAGAGGAGCACCACTGGGACTGCGACGGTTCCCTGACCTGGAAGCTCCGCTACCGGGAAGACGGTTCTCTCGAGGCTGGCTACCAGTACACTACCTACAGCGAACATGGAGGCTACAGGATCAAGTACTGGGACCGCGAAGCAGCACAGTTCGACTGGCAGGAAGATCTGGCGACTCCGTTCTACTACCGCCGCCAGGTCCATTCCCTCTACGCCATGATCCGCGAACAAGTGGGGAAGTTCTCTTTCGATGCCGGTCTCCGTGGAGACAGGGTGATAGACCTTATGGATATTGACATCGCCGGTGCTTCAAGGGACATCAAGCGTTTCAACTTATTCCCGTCCGCCCATCTCCAGTACGATGCCGGCAAGGCCGGTTCGTTCAGGGCTGGATATTCCTACCGTACAAACCGTCCGGGAATATGGCAGCTTGAGCCCTACATAACCTATGAGGATTATTACACCAAGAAGATAGGCAATCCGGACATACTTCCGGAATATTCCCACAGTGGGGAACTTGGGTGGAATAAATCATTCGGCAAAGGCAACAGTCTCTCTGCTACGGCATATTACCGTCATCGCAGGGACATCACCGACTGGATCCGTACTGCCTACGAACCTGGTGTAACCCTCGACCAGATCGTCAATGCCGGCAACCAGAGAGAAGCCGGATTCGAGTTGGCAGGGGTCTGGCATCCCGCTTCCTGGTGGACCAGTTCAGCGGCCGGAAGTGTGTTCGACTATCGTTTCATCAGCCGGAACGAGGCCTGTACTGACGCCCGTGGCTTCTATTACCAGGCCAACTGGGTCAATTCTTTCCAGGCTTCCAAGACCACCAGGATCCAGTTCGATGCCTATGCTGTCGGTCCGAAGATCCTGACCCAGGGACGGGAGAAGGCTTATGCTTATTTCAACCTTGGCCTGAGGCAGCAGATGCTTAAGGACTGTCTGACCCTTTCTGCTGTTGCACATGACGTGTTCCACACAGCGAGGTATCTCAACTCCCGAACCGCTCCGGGTCTGGTCTCCAGGACTCTTGTCAGGCCGAAGTATCCCAATGTGGTGATTTCCCTGACCTACAATTTCAACTCCTCGAACCACAAGACATCTTCAGCCGTAAGTTCCAACCTGTTCGAAGGAAAGGACTTCTAACCCCGGCCGTTTTTCCCTTAGCGTTAACGTATTTGTAATTGTAAAGGTACATCCAGACGGAGGCCGCCCCATTTGTCGTCGACGGTAATAATTTGGCCCTCTACCTTCTGGCCTGGATTGTAGCCCATCTTGCGAAGGAGGTCTCCGTTGAGTCGCCATTCAAGATTCATGGGATTCTGGGCGAGGATCTTATCCTTGTTCTTGTTGTCGAAGGCGACCCACTCGTCATTGACCTTGACTTCCGCACCAGGAATGCTGAATATGACTCCTTTGTAGTAACCCTTTTCAAGAGAGACAGTTTCACCGATCGAGATAGATTCTGGTAGATTCTGCGGCGTCAGGTATTTCTTGTACAGGCCGGCGGGATTGATTAGCTGCAGGGGCTGCGTCTGCCCGTCGAGCCGGATGTAATCCGTCAGGCAGGTGGACCTTATCATTTCTAAAAGGGAGTCTACATCTTTGACTTCAGCAAACATCTGAAAACAGAGACAAGACATTGCCGCCGCCCACGGGGCGGATGGTGAAGAGGTATAATGACCGCTCCAGCCATGGAGGCCTTTATCTGGTCTGGATTTCCTGAATACAGGGCGGCCTGCAAACAAGACAAGATCAGAAAACCCGACAGGGAATTTACTACTCTCGGTTTTGAAGTCGGTCTGATCGACATCTCCAGTTTTAGATGTCCCAACAGCTATCATCAGATGGGAAAGAGGCCGGTGGTTTTTATCTGAGTTAGCCGCTGACACCGGAGATGCATATTCCCCATGGTCATCTATATCGCCCTTATATTCCTCATTGTAAAGCCTGTTCACCATGCAATCGAAATCATATCCACCATCCCTATGCTTTGCATGGATATTACTGATTGATTGGAACTGAATAAAATTCTCCGTCTCAAATAAAGCTATATCTTCTTCATATTTAGGGTTCTTACGATATAGATCATAATAATATTTTGAGTGGGGACTGTCGTAGGACTCTGAAAAGATAAAGATATCATTCGGATGGTTTTTCATGTAATCGCTGAATTCTTTTCCATCCACTTCGCCACGCATGATAAAGTGCGCGTGATTAACCCAGGATAGCAAGATATACCACATTGAGAATCCGTGCTCAGACGGATAGTTGAGATATCCAGAAGGTCCTACAACTTTTGCAGGATCACCTATATATTCAATGAAATCATAACCTTTAGGATAGTCAATGGGCACTTCCCAGTTGACTCCGGTATAAAGTCTGCCCATTAATGATCGATATGCTTCAGCAGAATGGTCGCCTGCACCATATTCCCACATCATATCGATGATTCGTGTGGCTTCTGCAATCCTTAAATGCTCCACATGGTCATAAGCCTTGATATCACCGTCTTCTATTTGTCCGATCAACGGCTTGATCTCTACCGGCTTTAAGTCGATGATAGGAACAGCATCATATTCAATCCACACATCAACTTTGCATTCTACCTTAAATTCTCCAATGGAAGCAGTAATTGTTGTACTTCCTGTCTTAAGGGCTGTTACCTTACCAGACACAACAGTTGCAACCAATGGGTCTGATGAGCTCCAGGTGACTGTCTTATCTGTCGCATTTTCCGGGAGTACAGTGGCGGTCAAGGATCCCTCCTTCCCCTCGAAAAGAGTCAATTCTGTCTTGTCAAGTTTAATCCCAGATACTTTTATGACTGGCTTTGTGACCGTTGTGACACATTCAGCCTTTTTACCTCCTGCCATAGCTGTGATTGTAGCGGATCCTTCTCCCACTGCCGTCACCAGTCCTGTGGAACTGACAGATGCTACTGATGTCTGGGAACTCGACCATGTTATCTCCTTGTTGGTGGCGGAGGAAGGTGAGACTGAAGCCGAAAGCTGTACAGTCTTCCCGATGGTCAAACTTGCTGTAGTCTGGCTAAGGGACACCGACTCGACGGGGATGACCTGCGGTTCAGGCTCCTTCTCCGTACAAGAAAAGAGAAATGGCAAGATCAAGATGACGAATAACCGGATGAATCTGTTCATTGCGCTGAATTGTAGTTGTAAAGCAAATATACGAATAATTCACCCGGTTGTTTCAAAAAGCCAATTACTTGCGAAAAACGTCTACTTGTCCCGGAGGACGATGCTGCCACCGGCAGCGTCGACTTCGATCGTGGAGTCCTTGTGTACCTTGCCGGCAAGGATTTCCTTAGCAAGCTGGTTCACCAATTCCCTCTGCATGAGCCTCTTGATAGGACGGGCGCCATAGGCAGGGTCGTAACCTCCCTCAACCATCCAGTCTTCAAACTCCTTGGTGAATTCGATGGTGACACCTTCCTCGGACAGTTTGTCCTGAAGCTGGTGCATCTGGATGTGCAGGATGTCCCTGATATCGTTCCTGGTGAGAGGATCGAACATGATGATTTCGTCGATCCTGTTCAGGAACTCGGGTCTCACAGTCATCTTGAGGACGTCCATTACCTTTCCCTTGCACTCGTCGAGAAGTTCCCTCCTGTGGGCGATAGCCTTCACCTCTTCCATGGGGTCCGCTCCCGGCATTCCAACCTGGGGCAGTTTCTCCATGTAGTTTGCGATGATATCGGAACCAGCATTTGAAGTCATGATCAGGATGGTGTTCTTGAAGTCTACCGTGCGGCCCTTGTTGTCGGTCAGACGGCCGTCATCAAGCACCTGGAGAAGGACGTTGAACACGTCCGGATGGGCCTTCTCAATCTCATCCAGAAGGATCACTGAATATGGCTTCCTCCTTACCGCCTCAGTCAGCTGGCCGCCCTCGTCATAGCCGACGTATCCCGGAGGAGCTCCGACGAGACGGCTCACGGTGTGGCGTTCCTGGTACTCACTCATGTCGATGCGGGTGATCATGTTCTCATCGTTGAACAGGAATTCCGCCAGGGCCTTTGCCAGTTCGGTTTTTCCGACTCCCGTTGTACCCATGAACAGGAAGGATCCGATCGGTCTTTTCTCGTTGGAAAGGCCGGCCCTGGAACGGCGGACTGCATCAGCGACGGCCTGGATGGCCTGATCCTGGCCTACGACCCTCTTGTGGATCTCGGACTCGATGCGCAGGAGCTTTTCCTTCTCGCTTTCGAGCATTTTCTGTACTGGGATTCCGGTCCACTTGGCGACAACCTCTGCAATGTCCTGGGGCGTGACAGCCTCGGTGACGATCGGGTTTTCTATTGCGGCTTGGCGGGCAGAAAGCTCGTCAATTGTCTTCTGGGCCTCTGCCATCTTGCCGTAACGCAGCTCGGCGACCTTCCCGTAATCTCCGGCCCTTTCGGCAGCTGCAGCCTGGATCTTGTAGTCCTCCATTTTCTGGCGGGCCTCCTGGAGACCGGACAGGATGTCCTTCTCGTCGTTCCACCTCTTCATTAGGGCGTCGCGGGCAGCTAGTTTTTCGGCGAGTTCCTTTTCGATCTTCTCAGACTTCAGTGTCGTACCCTCACGCTTGACGGCTTCCTTCTCGATCTCAAGCTGTCGGATGTCGCTGTTGAGCTCGGCTATAGGCTCAGGGACCGAGTTCATCTCTAGCCTTAGCTTGGAAGCGGCCTCGTCCACAAGGTCGATAGCCTTGTCCGGAAGGAACCTGTTGGTGATGTACCTGTGGGAAAGGTTGACTGCCGCAATTAGGGCATCATCTTCGATCTTGACCCGGTGGTGGTTCTCGTATTTCTCTTTCAGACCCCTCATGATGGCAATCGATTCGGCCGTCGAGGGCTCGTCGACCATGACCATCTGGAAACGGCGCTCAAGCGCCTTGTCTGTCTCGAAATACTTCTGGTACTCGTCCAGGGTCGTGGATCCGATGGTCCTGAGTTCACCCCTTGCAAGGGCAGGCTTCAGGATGTTCGAGGCATCCATGGCTCCGGAGGTCCTTCCGGCTCCCACGAGGGTGTGGATCTCATCGATGAACAGGATAATCTCACCGGCGCTGTCCACAACTTCCTTAACGACTCCCTTGAGCCTCTCCTCGAACTCGCCCTGGTACTTCGCTCCCGCAATAAGGGCTCCCATGTCCAGGGAATATACTTTCTTGCTCTTGAGGTTCTCGGGCACGTCGCCGTCGATGATTTTCTGGGCAATGCCTTCGGAGATGGCGGTCTTGCCGACTCCGGGCTCACCTACAAGTATAGGGTTGTTCTTGGTCCTCCTGCTAAGGATCTGGAGGACACGTCTTATCTCGTCATCCCTGCCTATGACAGGATCGAGTTTGCCTTGGGAAGCCTGCTCGTTCAGGTTGACGGCAAACTTCGGAAGGAACTGCAATTGACTGTTGTTATTCATATCATACCTCCTTTCAAAAATAATGTCCGGCTAGTTTGGTAGCCGGACATCTAGGAGTCAAAATATGTTCCAACAGCCTTTTATGACAAAATGTCACTAGTTGGCAGGAGTGGAAGGAGCCTCGGTTGAAGGGGCGCCCTGCTGGATAGGGGCTGAAGGGAATTCGGGCTGCTCCTCGACGTTCTCGATAATGTCAGTCACATCGACACCGGAAGTCTGGGTCCTGATGGTGAAGGAAGTGATGATGGAAACTACGAGGATGAAGGTCACGAGACCCCAGGACACCTTCTCGAGGATGTCGGCGGTCTGCCTTACTCCGAGAGTCTGATTGGCTGAAGTGAAATTGCTGGCCATGCCTTCGCCCTTGCCGCTCTGGAGAAGTACGACAGCTGTAAGCAGGATGGCCGCGATGACAATCAGGATCGTGAGGATTGTGAATAGGGTGTTCATATTCTTAAATTTTAATTTTCTTTGTCTAATTTTTCAATAAGGGATGCAAAGTAAGCACTTTTTTCCGGATATCGCAAGATTAGGCGGGAATAAATCTTCTTTGCTTCAGTAAAATAGCCTTGCTCAGCGTAGATCCAGGCCAGGGTTTCCGTGCAGAAGCCGAGTTCGGGATCCTCCCAGTTCCGCTCTTCTTTTTCGTCGGAACGGCCTGCCTTGAAGCGGGAGAAATAGTTATCTTCCTCCTGCATCACACTGTCGTACTGGTCGGAAGAGAAGAAGTCTCCGCCGATGACCTTGACAGTCCGGCGGTACGTTTGGCTTCCGGATGGTTCGGACAGATCATTCGCCTCGGGCAGGTCCTTCGCTGCGTGATCCTTCACCTCGCTTAGGATGACAGAGCGGAGAAGGGCCTGGATATCCTTGTCGGAATAATCCTCCTGACGGGTTGAGCGGACGATGTCCGAAACTATTGTCCTGGAAGCGATATACATTGCGGCATCTGCGTATTCAGCCTTGCCCCATTCACTTCCGCCCACCTTGGACATCCGCTCGCAAAGCTCACGCCTGGCCGCGCCGAACCAAGGGTACATCGTGATGATCCCGGTCAGCTGGTCCATCGTCAAAGACTCAAGTTTCTTTACGCTTCCTTCCATCGTTACCACTGTGCCACACTGGCGTTGAACATGTCTTCAATAAGTTTCTCGACGATCTCCGCGCAGAGGGAGGCCTCGACGGCATCGAGCGAATTGGTTGAATCGTAGTCTGAATAAGCGGAGAAATTCTGCTCGAAATCCTCCTCAGGATACTTCTTGTTGGTGAATTTCAGGCTTACCGTGACGGTGAGACGGTTCTGTGCGGCGATTTCGTCAGCCGTCACTGCTGATGCCCTGACCTCATAGCCGGTCACGGCCCCGGTAAGTTCCAGGTCCCCGTCACTATCCACCTGCTCGAGTTTTGTCAGTTTGCGGAACTTATCCTTCATGGCCTCGGTCAAGTCATTGCTAAGGGAGGGATTGACCTTCAGGGCCTTATATTCAAAATAATTGATTGTCACAGTCTTCACGTCTGGCTGGATGGAAGTGCCGGAAAAGGAATAATGGACAATGGAGCATCCTCCCAGAAAGAAGGACGCCATGATGACCAGGGCTAAGGCTATTCTTTTACTTATCATGTTCAATCCAGATGGTATTTTTCGATCCAGCGGTAAAGTGTCCTTTCGGATATTCCCACCTCTTCGGCAGCTAGCTTGCGGTTGCCATGGTGCTTTTCAAGGGCCTTGACGATGATGTCCACCTTGGATCGGTTCAGTGAAAGATCCTGTGAAGGCTGCTCTTCGGCTTTGATGTCCACCACTTTCCCAATGGTGCCACTGGGGACCGGCGTTCCCTGGCCCTGCCACTCGGGTTCCTCTTCGCGCACTGGAGCAGGAGCCAATACAGGGGCAGCGACGTGACCTGATCCTACCTTGGCCTTGAGGTCGTCCACTTCCTGCTTGAGGTCGAGGATGGCCTTGATGATCATCTGCCGGTCGGAATCTGGCATCGAGTCGTTCCTCTCTTCCTTTGCAGCAACCGGAAGAAGATTCAGCTCTTCCTTAGGCATGTACCGGGAAAGGGTGGCGGCGTCGATGACACACTTGGGTGAAGTAGGAGTGAGCTTCTCTGATTCGAGAGCTGTGACTGTCTCGGCGAGATTCTTGAGCTGGCGTATATTCCCCGGCCAACGGTAATTGATCAGAAGGTCGATGGCATCGTTGGTCAGGCTTACCTTGCCCATTCCGAACTTCTCCGAAAAGTCAGAGGTGAATTTCCTGAAAAAGAGGTAGATGTCCTCCTTCCTCTCACGAAGCGGGGGCATCTGGATCTGTATGGCGTTCAACCTGTAGTAGAGGTCTTCGCGGAACTTGCCCTTGCTCACTGCATAGAGCAGGTTGACGTTCGTAGCGGCAATCACCCTGACATCGGTCTTCTCAACCTTTGAGGATCCCACCTTTATGAATTCCCCGCTCTGGAGCACCCTCAGGAGCTTGGCCTGCGAGGCAAGCGGAAGCTCACCGATCTCATCGAGGAAGAGTGTACCTCCATCTGCTTCCTGGAAATAGCCGCGCCGGGTCTCGATAGCCCCGGTGAAAGAACCCTTCTCATGACCGAACAATTCAGAATCGATCGTTCCTTCGGGAATGGCTCCGCAGTTGACCGCGAAATACTTACCGTTGCGGCGAAGACTGTTCTGGTGGATGATTTTGGGAATATTCTCCTTTCCGACACCGCTTTCACCTGTAATGAGGACTGTAAGATCGGTTGGCGCTACTGCCACCGCAGTCTCCAACGCCCGGTTAAGGGCGGCATCGTTTCCTATGATGTCGTATTTGTTTTTCAGCCTTTGGAGTTCCTGTGAATCCATGATAATTGTTGCGTCTGATGTGGCAAAGTTACGAAAATTATAGTTATATTTGCCTTGATTATGGGCTTATCCCAAATAGCAAACGTTTAACAAAACAAATAATATTCCAAAACAACATGAAGAAAGCAGTTAGAATTCTTGCAGCAGCGGCTCTCGTCCTGAGTGCTGTCGCTTGCTCCTCAGCCAAGAAGATGGCTGAACTTGCTGACAACGTGATTGTCAATTGCGATCCCGCTGTCCTTGAGTGTGTCGCCGGAAACATCGATCCTACCGTTTCCGTAACCTATCCTGCCAACTATTTCCATCCGAAGGCTATCCTCGAGGTCACTCCTGTCATCGTCTATGACGGAGGCGAGGCCAAGATGAGCCCTCTCATGTACCAGGGAGAGAAAGTTAAGGACAACTACAAGGTAGTCCCCAAGGCTGGCAGCACTGTCACCGAGAAACTTCATTTCAATTACGTAGAAGGAATGGAGCAGAGCCACCTCGAGCTCCGCGGCGTTGCCAAATATAAGGGAAAGAGCATCAAGCTCCCTACCAAGAAGGTTGCTGACGGTGTCAACACGACCTACATGCTCGTCAAGGGTGCAGGTATCGTTCCCATGAAGGCTGACGGCTATGAGGCTATCCTCAAGCAGACCGCCGAGGGCCAGATCCTCTATAGGATCAACTCCGCAGATGTCCAGAACAAGCAGCTTAAGGGCGAGTCCATCAAGAACTTCCAGAACGCTCTCGACGAGATCAAGAACAACGAGAGGAAGACTCTCGTCGGAACTGAGGTCGTTGCTTACGCTTCCCCGGATGGTTCAGAGGGTCTCAACAAGAAACTCTCCGACAACCGTTCCAAGACTGCAGACAAGGCATGGAACAAGATCGTTAAGGGAAAGGAAGTTACCGATCCTGAAATCAGGAGCATCGGTGAGGACTGGGAAGGCTTCCAGGAGCTTGTCCAGAACTCCAGCATCCGCGACAAGGATCTCATCCTCCGCGTCCTTTCCATGTACAGCGATCCTGCTGTCCGTGAAAGCGAGATAAAGAATATGTCCTCCATCTACACCGAGCTCAAGAATGATGTTCTTCCTGAACTCCGTCGTGCAAGGTTCATCGCCAACGTCGAGTTCAAGAACTACACCGCCGACGAACTCGTCAAGATGGTTGACAACGACAGCGATGTCCTCGACGAGCCCGCTCTCCTCCACGCTGCTACCCTCGTAAAGGATCTTGACAAGAAGGTCAAACTCTACAACAAGGCTATCTCCAAGTACGACAGCGACAAGGCAAGGTTCAACCTTGGTGTTGCCTACCTCAACGCCGGCGACCTGAACAACGCTTCCAAGGCATTCGCAAATGTCGAGACCAAGGACGGCGACCTCAACAACGCTCTTGGTGTTATCGCTCTCCGCAAGGGTGACCTCGCCACCGCATCCAGCTACTTCAAGAAGGCTGGCACCGACGCTGCAAAGGCCAACCAGGGTGTCATCGACATCTGCTCCGGCAACTACGAGAAGGCTGTCGAGGATCTGAAGGATGCTCCCGGATGCTGCCACAACCTTGTTCTTGCCTACATCCTCACCGACCAGCTTGACAATGCAAAGAAGGCTGCTCACTGCGGCGACCCGAAGGTTACCTACCTCAGGGCTATCATCGCTGCACGCCAGGGCAAGATGGATCAGGTCAAGACCCTCCTCGAGGAGGTCGGAAAGGCCAACAAGGACCTCGCCGCAAGGGCTGAGAAGGATGTCGAGTTCGCAGAGTACTTCAAGAAGTAATCTCGTACGACATATTCCAAATAAGGAGGGTGGTTCTTTCGAGCCACCCTCTTTGTTTAATATTGATTAATCAATTCATCACCTTTAGAATTACAAATACGTTAAAGTTTAGGATAGAAGCCCTTATCCGTTTTTTGCAACTTGCTTATTATTAATACAATATGGAAAACGCCTAGGTAATTTACCCAGGCGTTTTCTGTAGTAGACTCAGGACCAATCACTTGCGTGAAACGCCCTATATTCACTTTATCTGCTGGCGGCCTTCTGGGGATGTGCCTTCTTCACCGAGGCCGCCCAGGTCTTGAAATCGGTCCATTTGTAATACGGTCCTTCGACCGGCTGAATATGTGGCAGGGAGACCTCTGAACCATTCCGGAGCAACTTGAAAAGGATCTCCGGATTCTTTTTCGCTCGGTAGAAGACGAACTGCAGGTTGGCCGCCATCGGGGTGTTGTAGTTCTGGAACCAGTACTTCACATCCTCCGGCTTGTCTGCCTCGTGTCCTTCGCCGTTGATGTTGAGTAGGGCGATGAAAGCATTGACCACAGTGTCGTGGCCGAAGCGGAGATGGGCTTTGTAGGATCCGTTTTTGATGGACTCGTCAGCGCAATCGATGATGTCGTCCAGCAGGACTATCATCCTGTACTTGTTTCTGGTGTGTCCGATGTAGTGGCTGTAGTTCTCGCCCTCCCACTCGGAAAGCAGCTGCTCTTTCGTGAATATGTCTTCGAGCCAGTCGCTCTCGTCATAATTGTGATAGCCTGCCCAGAGGTTGAAGAGTTCGTAGACAAACTCCCTGCGGCCTCCCATTTCTTCTAGGAAGCTCCTGTCCGTGAACAGTTTGCCAAGGATGCCATCGTAGTCTGTCATCCTGTCGCGGAAGTCGTTGATGCTCTCAGGAACGATTATTTCCCCAGCATAGGACTTGGCAATCTCCCTTGGAGTAGCTCCGGGGTTTGTAGCCGGCAGGTTAGTGTGGAGGGAGTTCATCTCTATGTTCAGTTTCGGGGCCTGTTTCTGCAGGCTGACAGTGAAAGCATTCATGCTCACGATCGCCCTCTGCGAAGTCGATGCTCTGGCAAGGACATCCCCTCCGTCCTTGAAGACTTCAGGGAATTGCTCGTACATGATCCTTGCAATCTCGGTGTGCTGCTGCCAGCCGAGACGGGACAGGTCACCCATGTTCATAAGCGGAACCTGGTAGAAGGCCATGAAGTCTTCGTAGAGTTTCTTGCCTCTCGGTGTCAAGGCATCAACCGCCATTGCAGCATCCAGGACTTCCTTGATCTTGGTGTAAGTCCTGGCATTCCAGGCGTACCTGGAACCATGTCTCCCATAATGGCTGATGTAGAAAGGAGCGTAGCCCTTTGGTGCCGGAGTCAGTGGAGCGGCATCGAACCGGTATGGACCCTCGACGCCGGCAGCCTTTTCGCGGCTTGAGGCAACCTGGTCAAGAACGTCATAGACTTGTCCGTTTAGTTGGGAAGAAGTGCAGAAGAGGGCGGCAGTAGCGCACGCGATGGTAATAATTAAGCGTCGTGTGTGTTTCATGGACTCAAAGATAGGAATATTTCCGCTATTTTAACTAACTTTGTGTAGACCACAAAATCGTCCTGATGGAAAACGACAAGTTTGTAAAACCCTTTTTCAAGGTGAAGGGGAAAGACGGGAAGATCGACTTCTTCAAGTCATGGCAATGGCAGGTGGTGATCTGCACGATGATCGGCTACTCCATGTTCTATTTCGTGCGTAAGAATTTCTCTTTCGCCATGCCTGCCCTGAGTGCTGAATATGGAATCACCAACACCAGCTTCGGAATAATCCTTTCCCTTGTGGGGATCATCTATGGAGTGTCCAAGTTCCTGAACGGTATAGTCGCAGACAGGATCAATGCCCGCTGGCACCTTGTCATCGGCCTTTGCGCCTGTATCTTGCTTAACCTTTTCTTCGGCTGGTCTGACAAACTGAGCACAATGATCACCGGAAACGAATCCGGTCCCGACTTCATCAACACGATGGTCGTGATCATGGCCATCCTTCTGGTTCTCAACAATATATTCCAAGGCTGCGGCTTCCCTCCCTGCAACCGGCTGCTTGCCCATTGGGTGCCTCCGAAGGAACTCGCCACAAAGTCTGCCATCTGGAACACCTCTCATTCGATAGGAGCAGCCGTGGTTTCCGTCTTCTGCGGCTACATCATTGCAAAGACAGGTAATTGGCGTTACTGCTTCATATTCCCGTCGGCTGTCGCCGCTATCGGAGTCCTGTTCATCTTCCTTACCTTGAGGGATACACCCAAGTCCGTTGGACTGCCTGAGCTGGAGAACACTCGCACCGAACTTGACGAGGATGACAGTCCGGCAGCGTTCAGGGCCTTTATCCGCAAGAGGGTTTTCCGTAGTCCCATTGTCTGGTGTCTGGCCATAACCGACCTCTTCGTGTACATAGTCCGTTTCGCTGTCCTGGACTGGGGCCCCATGTTCCTCCAGCAGAGGGAGAATCCTCTTTCTCCTCAACTCTCCGGCTGGACGATCGGTATTTTCGAAGTCGCGGGGTGCATAGGGATGCTTTGTGCCGGATGGATGTCCGACCGCTTCTTCAAAGGCAAGTCCCATAGGGTCTGCGCCGTAGAGATGTTCCTTGTAGCCCTGTGCATGATAGCCCTTCACTTGCTTCCCAAGGACAGCAGTCCGGTGCTCGTACTTGTCCTCCTCGCCCTGGCCGGTTTCTTCGTCTATGGACCCCAGGCGATGCTGGGAGTGACTGCCGTCAAGCATGCGACCAAGAAGGCTGCTTCGACCGCTGTGGGTCTCATCGGCCTCATGAGCTATGGTTCGGTTATCTTCACCGGTGTCGGCCTCGGATGGTTCTCCGACCATTTCGGCTGGGACAACCTCTTCCTTCTGATGACCATAGTCGCCGTAATCGGCGGGCTCATCGTATCCGCTCTCTGGAATATCAAGGACGATGGCTACATCCATGATGAAAAATAGTATTTAAACCCAATGAATATGAAAAGACATCTCTTAGTCCTGGCAGCGGTCCTGATGACCGTTTCCGCTTTCGCACAGGATCAACAGGTCCGCTTCTTCTCACACCGCGGCGGACGCATGGAGTACGACGAAAACACCATTTCTGCTTTTGAGGCCAGCTACAAAGCCGGTTACAGGGGTTATGAGACAGACATCCGCATGACCAAGGATGGCAAACTTGTGATCCTTCACGACTCGAACCTGACCCGTACCACCGACACGGAGGGAGTGGTCGAACAGATGACCGAGGCACAGATCCGCAAAGCCTCCACGAAGAAAGGCCACAAGGTCATGTTCCTCGATGAATTGATGGACTGGCTCGATTCAAAGGGAGACGTGACCTATGTCGAGTTCGAACTTAAGACGAATCCGATCGAACTCTATCCTGAGGATAGGCTCAGGGAGTATTGTGACAAACTCTACGAAAGGGTCATGCGCAACAAACCCGCCGGGGCTACCTATCTCTTCACTTCCAGCGATTACCGTGGCTTGAGATACCTTCAGCAGAAGCACCCCGGAGTAGGCATGCTTCTCATCACCGGCAAACCATGTAACGACGAGACTATCGCCCTTTGCAAGGCAATGGGTATCAACCGTCTCGGAGCAACCATGGACGGGACTTCCAGAGCCGCTGTGAAGAAGGCCCATGAGCAAGGACTTATCGTAAGTCTCTGGCCCGGACAGAGCACAGCTGATGCGATGCTGGGAGTCTATCTTGGCGCTGATTTCCTCTGTACCGACATTCCTGTCGAGGTGATGAATTTCATGAAGACTAAGGCTCCTTGGGTCAAGGCTGTCTTTTGATTGATCTCTTCGCATCATGACGCCGTCTGCAGAAAAGAAATTCAACCTGGCCTTCAACATATTCCTTGTCACAGGAATGCTTGTGGCCCTGGTCATCACAACCGCCTTCAAGCTGCGGCAGCCTGACGTCAAGACTTTCATGCTCCTCCTGGCCGCCTTCGGCGCCTTGATGGGAGTGGTAAACACCGTGCTGTCGGCCAACGGCCACATACTGACATTCGTATTCGGCTTCATAGACGTTCTGATCGCGACGATCGTCTACCTTGACAACGGCATCATGGGCAATTTCGCCCTCCATGCCTTGTACTTCCTGCCGATGCAGTTCATCGGTTTCTGGCAATGGAGAAGGAGAGGTGCCAAGGTGGTGTCAGGAGAGGGGGAGGATTCCAGGGTCAAAGCTCGCAGGCTCTCAGGAAAACAATGGGCCTGGCTCGCTGCCGGTATCCTGGCAGGAATCGCGGCCCTCTATTTCATCCTGCTTGAAGTCGACTTGGCTGCCTTGAGGGCAGGAAGGATAGACTCCGTCAACAAATCCAAGGTCTTGCTGGACTCAGTGGTCATGACCCTGAACATCGCTGGACAGGTCCTCCTGAGCTTTGCCTTTATGGAGCAGTGGTACATCTGGATCCTGGTTAACATCTCCTCGATCTCTCTATGGGCAGTAGCCCTTCTTGGTGGTACAGGTTCCGGCAATGCCGCCGTAATGCTCATAAAATACATCTTCTACCTGATGAATTCGCTCAATGGACTACGGATCTGGCTTGGTTTGAGCAAAAGGGTTGCATCGCCAGATTTGGATAATTGCTGATTTTTTCTTTTATTTGCACGGTTATTGTGTAGAATATTCAAAAACTATTTAATTCGTATAATTATGACTGAAGAAGAAATCGTAAAACAGGTCAAGGCGATTATCGTCGACAAACTCGGCGTTGAAGAATCCGAAGTTACTGAAACCGCCAACTTTACCAATGATCTTGGCGCAGATTCTCTCGACACTGTCGAGCTTCTCATGGAGTTTGAGAGGGTATTCGGAATCAAGATTCCTGATGAGGAGACCAGCACCATCGCAACCGTGAAGGACGCTATCGACAAGGTTCAGGAAAAACTCGCCGGTAAGGAAGAATAATCCTCTGGACATTAAAAAATCAAGCCCCGGGTAACCCCGGGGCTTTTATTGTTTCCTGCTTTCTGCCTATTCCCTGGGCAGGGCAAAGGTTATCTTCAGTTTCGGCTTGTTGCCTGCAGCTCCCGGACCGTTGAGGTGGCAGTTGTAATAAAGGTCCTTGTCCAGTTCGGTGCTGGTTGTGGTCTGCGATGCGGAAGCGTTGGCGTACTGGGCCATCATCATGTAGTTGTAGTAGTTGTTGTAGCCATAACCATAGCCGCCATAACCACCGTAACCGTACATGCCGCCATAACCACCGTAGCCTCCACCGTACAGCTGGTTGTAGTAAGAATAGTATGCCATCTGCTGATAGAAGTCAGCCATTTCACTGGCTTCCGCATTGGTCGTGGTCGTGCTTTCGTAGCGCATGATCAACATCCAGATGTCGTAGTCGGAGATATCCGGATCATCCACCTTCCTGATGATTTGCTGCACGTGATGCGTCACGTCCGGTGCAAAATTGCAGAGGGAGCGGTTGATGTCGCCCTGGTTCTCAGTTGAGACGCTAGCGTCGGTGAGTCCTGCGAATACAACCGAACTGTCCCTGGTGATCTTGACGGAAGGGCTGAGGATCCTGGGGAAGAGGTACATTGACTTGTAGTCTTCCGGGAACTCGAAAGGAAGCACTATAGTGGCCTTGGAGATGAGGGCCGTAGTGGGGTCACCTCCTTTCGAGATGATCTCGGGATTGACGAGCCTGCGGATCTCATCAGCAGGGATGACCGGCTTAAGGCCGCTGCCGCCCTCGATGTAGACCTTGTCATCAGCTTTTCCGGCCAGATAGTCAGATTCGTGGGAGTCCACGTTGAAGACATACTGCTCCGGCTGAACCTTAAGGTTTATAAGTGAATCCAGGTTTTGGAATTCCGGCGGACTGAAGTAGAACATCAGGCTGGAATCCCTTCTTTCGCCGTTGTAGATACCACTGAAATAGAGTACGGCGTAGTTGTCTGTCCTGTAGATGGTTCCGTTGTAAGAGTCGGTTATGTTCATCTTGAACATGTTGAAACGGCCACCATTTCCTGCAGGATCATCCGTCGTGATGTAGATTCCTGGGAATTTCTTGTTGTACTCTTCGAAATCCTTCAGATCCTCGCTAGTGATACTTAAGTATTTCTTCCCGAACTCTTCAGTGAAATCAAAGACCAGCGAGTCGGTTCCGTTGACGACGGGGACGCCCTTGGTGATCCTCTTCTCTCCGTATTTTGGAGCAGTCCTGGAGTAGAACCTGTTTGAGAGGAGGGACTCTTCAAGAGCATAGACATTGACATTCTGGAGGATGCTGCCCTCGCTTTCGTCACCTATCGAGACAGAGTCGCTCTCGGCCTGGAACTTGAACCTCCTGAAGACAGGATCAGTACCGAAGTCGAACTCTCTCAAGACAGGGACAAGGGTAAGGGCACAACCTCTTTTGAAGAGGCCGTAATTATCATCCCTGACGGCTCCGAAGTTGATCCTCCTGGAGGAATAGCCTGATAGGCTGTCTACAGGCTTCATCCAGACCTCGTCAAGATCGAACTCGGCAGTGAAGAAGTCATATTTAAGATTGGTAGCAATGAAGTTGCCACCAACAGACTCATTGACGTTTGTGCAAGACAGCAGAGCAGTCGCAAGGACTATCGCCGCAAGAAGTTTTCTCATTACTTCAACCGTTGATAAAAAACATCGTATTCGTCGATGTAGCGTCCGTTGCTTATCGATTCCTCATCGAAAGGCAGGATCGGGACCTTGAGTCCTTCGCAGAACGTCTGGAGGTCCTTGTCCAGATCGGGCGCACCCATGATGATGCCATCCGAATACATGGCCGCCATTTCCGCAAGTTTTATGCCATCGGGATTGTCCAGGATAGCCACATCTTCTGGCAGAATACCATTTGAAGGGACGTTGTCCTTGAAAGAGGCGGGGAATTTTTCCTTGCTTATTTCGTTGTAGAGAGATGTCACTACCTTGCTTCCGCTGAAGATAGGATCGCTGTTGTAGACCTTCTTGAGGTAGAGGGGTACGAGATGCGAGATCCAACCCTGGCAATGGATGACGTCTGGAGCCCAGCGGAGTTTCTTGACGGTTTCGAGAACGCCTCTTGCGAAAAAGATCGCTCTCTGGCCATTATCTTCGAAGAATTTGCCGTCAGCATCGTAAGTGATCTGCTTGCGGCGGAAATAATCGTCGTTGTCGATGAAATAGACCTGTATCCTTGCAGAGGCGATCGAAGCAACCTTGATTACAAGGGTCCTGTCGACATCGCCGATTATGATGTTCATTCCGGACAGCCGGATAACCTCGTGCAGCTGGTTCTTCCTTTCGTTGATGCAGCCATATCTGGGCATGAAAGCCCGGATTTCCTTCTTCCTCTCCTGGATGCCCTGGGGCAGGAAACGTCCGATCTTGGAAACCGGAGTTTCGGGGAGGAATGGCATGATCTCCGAATTGACGAACAATACTCTGTTGACGGGATTTCCCATAATACTAAACTTGTCTTACAAAGGTAAGAATTTTTTTTCATATTTTGATAATTCACTATATTTGAAACCAATTTGGAGAATTGTGCTCTTATGTCTTCAGGAGAAAACAAACTGATTCGGAGGAGGCTCGCGGGGGCTTGGCTGTCGAGTGTAATCAGTATCACGCTGGTACTGTTGCTCGTGGGTGTCGCCAGCCTTCTTCTCGTCAATGCGAAGAGTGTCTCCGACTATTTCAAGGAGAATGTCCAGGTCTCTGTCCTTATGAGGCCGGATGTCACCGAAGACGAGGCCATGAACTATGCCACGACCCTTGACGCCATGCCCTTCATAAAGGGGACACGCTTCATCTCGAAGGAGGAGGGTACCCGGGACATGACTGACATGCTGGGTGAAGATTTCCTGAGCGTTTTCGAAACGGCTCCTATTCCGGTGTCCGTGGATGTCACCTTGAAGGCGGACTATGTGAGTGCGGACAGCCTCGAGCTTGTCAAGAAGGTCATCGGCTCTTCACCGCTGGTGGATGAGGTCGTGTACCAGCAGTCCCTCGTGGACAAACTCAACACCAACCTTGGCAAGATTTCCCTGGTCCTGGGAATATTCGTGGTCCTGCTTCTCTTCATCTCATTTGTCCTTATCAATAACACGGTAAGGCTCAATGTTTTCTCCAAGAGGTTCACCATACACACCATGAAGCTCGTAGGTGCTACGAAGTCCTTCATCCGTGCTCCTTTCCTCGGCCAGGCTGTATTCCAGGGGCTCTTTTCCGCCCTGCTTGCCATCCTGATCCTCCTCGGGATCCTGTACTTCGTCCGCAAGGAGTTCGTTCAGCTCTTCGAGATATTCAGCCTCGACCTGCTTCTGATAGTGATCGGCATAGTGATTGTCGCAGGCATCGTGATCTGCCTGGTAAGTACTTATTTTGTTGTCGGAAGGCTCGTGTCGCTCAGCAATGACGAGCTGTATTATTAATGTATGGAATCAAAAGCGAATATGTCTGAAAATACAAAGATGGCAATCACTCGCAAGGGGCTTTGGATGCTCCTGATGGGATTGCTGGTCATGGTAGCAGGCTTCGTCCTTATGATGGGCGGAGGAGTCAAGGATCCCAATGTCTTCAATTGGTCGATGTTCGATTTCAGGAGACTGGTAGCTGCTCCCTTGGTGATCATATGCGGCGTGGTCATTATGATCGCTGCCATCATGAAGAAGAAGTGAGATGAACTGGCTTCAAGCTTTGCTCCTTGGCCTGGTCCAGGGGCTTACCGAATTCCTGCCCGTAAGTTCGAGCGGACATCTGATGATCGTTAAGGAACTGCTCGGAGTCGACTCTGAAGGTTTCCTCGATTTTACTGTCACGGTGCACCTTGCTACCGTGCTCAGTACCATAGTGGTTTTCTGGAAGCCTATCTGCAAGCTGCTTTCCGGCTTTTTCAAGTTCAAGTACAATGAAGAGACCGACTACATCTTCAAGATAGTGGTCTCCATGATTCCTGTGGCTCTTGTGGGTTTCCTTCTCAAAGACAAGGTGGAGGCCCTCTTCGGCGACTCTCTCACTACCGTTGCCGTCTGCCTCCTCATCACCGCTGCACTGCTTTTGCTCTCCGACTTGTTCGGCAAGCGTTCGACTGGTAAGGAAGATGGTGATAATGGCCACCGAAACGGGATCAGTTACTTGCAGGCTTTTTTGGTAGGTGTCGGACAGGCTTGTGCTGTCGCCCCCGGACTTTCGCGTTCCGGCACGACCATCGCAACGGGCCTCCTCTGTGGAGTAAAGCGCAGCGTCATGGCCCAGTTCTCTTTCCTGATGGTACTCGTACCAATCCTTGGCGAGCAATTCCTCGACATCCTGAAGGCAGTCGCCGGTGAAGCACCCCTTGGCGGAGGGCTCAGCCCAGCCTGCCTCGTCGCCGGTTTCATCGCTGCTTTCCTTGCCGGTCTCTTCGCCTGCAAGGCCATGGTCGCCCTTGTCCGCAGGGCAAAGCTCGGCTGGTTTGCACTCTACTGTGTCATCGTCGCAGACCTTATATTCATACTGGTATAATTATTACTTGTCAGAATGGCTGAACGCACCCTTGTCTACTTCGTTTCTGACGTCCACCTTGGCTTGGATGTCAACGATCCGGCAGACAGGGAGTCCCGTTTCGTGAAATTCCTCAATTCCATTCCAAAGGACCGCACCATGGCCCTCTTCATGCTGGGAGACATCTGGGATTTCTGGTACGAGTACCGTGACGTTGTGCCTAAAGGCTATGTCCGTGTGTTTGCCTCCCTTATGGATCTGATGGATGCCGGAGTGAAAGTCTATTTCTTCCAGGGCAACCACGACATCTGGTGTTACCATTATTTTGAAAGCATGGGTATCGAGATCCTACAGCAGCCCTTCCCCCTGGAAATCGGTGGCAAGGTTTTCTGCCTGGGACACGGGGATGGACTCGGTCCTGGCCATTTCTGGTACAAGGTCATGCGCTGGGCTTTCCGCAACAAGGTCTGCCAGTGGTTGTTCAGCACCTTCCTGCATCCAACGGTCGCATTCAGGATCGGTACAGGATGGTCCAAGAAAAGCCGGGTCGCCAGGAATGAGGAATATGTATTCAGAGGCGAGGATGAGCCATTGTACAAGTTTGCGGTTGATTTCTCAAAGGAAGTCCATGTGGACTATTTCATTTTCGGCCATTTCCACACTTCCGTGGACATGACTCTCCCTGGCGGTGGCAGATTGCTCGTGCTGAAGGATTGGATGCAGCCTCAGTCTTCGAACTGGATTGTCTTCGACCTGACTTCCGGATGCTTGGGCATCTCCCAGAATATTGAATAATAGAGGGCATCGAATTCCCCCCGTTTCCACTTCTCGACCAGATATTCAGTCATCTTGTCTTCGCCGTTGGCATCGTAGCGGCTCTTCAGGTCGTTGCCGAAGATCTTGGCGATTCCTTGCCAGAAACCTGCGGTTATCCCGCTCTTGTAGTCCTTTATGATCTTGAATGATGACTTCCCGATCTCCCGGTCTATCAGCTTGATGAGCAGGCGTCCCTGGGAAATGCTCATCTTCTTGAGAGGCTCTTCATAGATATTGAAGAGTTCCTTCTGCATCTGGTTGATGTATTTTTCTTTCTTGCGCCGCCTCAAGGCGTTGCCTGCAATGTGGTTGTCGACCTGCACCGTCAGGTCCTTGGCGAGCATGGCATAGGGGTAGACCTTGTTGAAGTTGTAGACCAGCCGGTAGTATTTCTTGAGGTCGCTCTTGCCTTGGCGGCCACGAGGGAAGACCCAGATGGGATTGATGCTGTCGTAGTAGACGGTGTCGCCCTGTTCGACCCTGTAGCCCATGTAGGCTCCTCCCTTGGGAGTGGAAGGAATGGGGATATCAGGCTCCTGGGCGGCCGCCTGGGTCGTCATCAGGAGTCCGAGCAGCAGGACTGCCCACAATGGATATGTCTTCTTGTTGCAAGGCATGCTTATGATTGCGGCGCAAATGTACGAATTTGCTGAAAATTTCGTGCCTGAAAGATAAACCTTCAAAGGCGATGTCGAAACCGCCGGCGAATATTTTTTAACCTAAGTAGTAATCCGCTGAAAATGACCATATTCACTTGAAAAAGTTGTGGTCGAAAATGTTGAAATATTTTTCGAATAATGTTTGAAATCCACATTTTTTTACTAACTTTGCAGTCCCAAATTCTAGGGGTTATTGGCTTAATTTGTTGATAATCAATGATTTGGAAAGTTTGGAAATTTATTTAAAGTAATACGGCAATGTTACAACCAAAGAAAACAAAGTACAGAAGGGAACAGAAGAACGTGATGAAGGGAATGGCCCAGAGGGGCAATCAGCTCGCGTTCGGTTCCTTCGGTCTCAAGACCCTCGAGAATTGCTGGATCACTGCCCAGCAGATCGAGTCTGCCCGTCAGGCTATCTCACGTCGCATGAACCGTGAAGGTCAGATCTGGATCAGGATATTCCCGGTCAAGCCTTTCACCAAGAAACCTCTTGACACTCGTATGGGTAAGGGTAAGGGTGATCCTCAGGGCTTCGTTGCTCCCGTCACTCCCGGACGTATCCTCTTCGAGGCAGACGGTGTCTCCCTCGCAACTGCAAAGGAGGCCATGCGCCTTGCTTCCCACAAGCTTCCCATCGCGACCAAGTTCGTCGTCCGCAGGGATTATGTTGAATAATTAAATGGAGTAGATTAGAAATGAAAACATCTGAAGTTCGCGAAATGTCCATTGCAGATCTGCAGGACCGCATCCAGGTTGAAAAGAACAGGCTTGACAGCATGAGGCTCAACCACGCCATCTCTCCATTGGAGAACACATCGGAATTCAAGAAAATCAGGAAGGATATAGCTCGCATGATCACTATCCTCGCTGAAAAAGAAAAAGATCAGAAATAATTATGGAAAGAAATCTTCGTAAGGAAAGAATCGGCGTAGTGGTCAGCAACAAGAATGACAAGACCATCATTGTTGCAGTCGAGACCAAGAAGATGCACCCTCTCTACGGAAAGTTCATCAAGCAGACGACCAAGTTCGTCGCCCAGGACGAGAAGAACGAGTGCAGCGAGGGCGATACCGTACGCATCATGGAGACCCGTCCTCTCAGCAAGACCAAGAGGTGGAGATTAGTTGAAATCGTAGAAAAAGTTAAGTAATTATGATACAGCAGGAAACACGTTTACAGGTTGCCGACAACAGCGGAGCGAAGGAAGTCCTTTGCATCCGTGTGCTTGGAGGTACCCATCATAGGTATGCGACAGTGGGCGACCAGATCGTTGTTGCGATCAAGAGCGCCATTCCTAGCGGTGACGCCAAGAAGGGCACGATCTCCAAGGCTGTCGTTGTCCGCACCAAGAAAGAAATCCGCAGGCAGGACGGATCCTACATCCGTTTTGACGACAATGCATGCGTTCTCCTGAACAATGCGGGCGAGCTCCGCGGAACCCGTATCTTCGGCCCTGTGGCCAGGGAGCTTCGCGAGAATTACATGAAGATTGTTTCACTGGCACCCGAGGTCCTTTAATCATCAGAGAATCATGAAGAAGTTACATATTAAGAAAGGTGACACAGTGTATGTCAACGCGGGTAACGACAAAGGCAAGACCGGAAAGGTCCTGACCGTCGTTCCTGACAAGGATCGCGTTATCGTTGAAGGCGTGAACGTCATCAGCAAGCACACAAAGCCCAATGCAGCTCATCCGCAGGGCGGTATCATCAAGCAGGAAGCTGGGATCCACATTTCCAACGTCCAGCTCATAGATCCTTCTACCAACAAGCCCACCAGGGTCGGCTACAAGTTCGTCGATGGCAAGAAGGTCCGCTACGCTAAGAAATCAGGAGAGGAGATCAAGTAATCATGGCAAAGAAAGCAGCAAAACCCGTAGAAGTCCAGGCACTTCCGAAGGATTATGTACCTTCCCTCAAGAAGGTCTATAAAGAGGAGATCGTAGACAAGCTCATGAAGCAGTTCTCCTACACTACTGTCATGCAGGTTCCCAAACTCGTGAAGATCACGATCAACGAGGGAATCGGCGACGCCACCCAGGACAAGAAGCTCGTCGAAGAGGCAGCTGATGAGCTCGCCAAGATCGTCGGCCAGAAGGCTGTCCTCACTTCTTCCAAGAAGGACGTTTCCAACTTCCGTCTGCGTAAGGGCATGCCTATCGGTGTGAAAGTTACCCTTCGTGACGTCAAGATGTACGAGTTCCTCGAGAGACTCGTCCGCATCTCCCTCCCGCGCATCCGTGACTTCAACGGTATCGCAGAGAAGATGGACGGCAAGGGCAATTACACCCTCGGTCTCAAGGAGCAGATCATCTTCCCCGAGGTTGACATCGACAAGAACCCAAGGATCCACGGTATGGAGATCACTTTCGTGACCACCGCCAAGACGGACGAAGAGGCCCACGCCCTTCTCGCCGCATTCGGTCTTCCTTTCAAGAAACATAACAACTAAGGAATATGGCAAAAGAATCAATGAAAGCCCGCGAGGTCAAGCGCGCTAAGCTGGTCGCCAAGTATGCTGAAAAGAGGCAGGCCCTCAAGGAAGCCGGAGACTGGGCAGCTCTCGACAAGCTCCCCAAGAACTCTTCCGCAGTCCGTCTGCACAACCGTTGTTCCCTCACCGGTCGTCCGAAGGGCTACATGAGGAAGTTCGGTCTCAGTAGGATCCAGTTCCGTGAGATGGCCAGCAACGGTCTCATCCCCGGAGTGAAGAAGGCCAGCTGGTAATCAAAGGCACATTCACATATTACATTTTATATTAACAATCGGATATCGGGCGTCGTAACAGGCGTCGAACCAAAAACAAAAAAACAATGACTGATCCAATTGCAGATTATCTCACCAGGATTCGCAACGCTTATCTGGCAGGAAAGAAGGTCGTCGAGATCCCGTCCTCCAAGATGAAGGTTGCCATCACCGAGATCCTTTGTGAGAAGGGTTACATCCTCAGCTACAAGGTAGTCGAGGGAACCCCCTACAACACCATCAAGATCGCTCTGAAGTACCATCCCCAGACTAAGATGGCCGCTATCAAGAAGATCCAGCGCATCTCCACTCCCGGCCTCAGGGTCTACGCTGACGTGGAGAACCTGCCCAGGGTCCTCAATGGCCTAGGAATCGCGATCCTTTCGACATCCAAGGGCATCATCACCGACAAGGAGGCAAAGAACCTGAACGTCGGCGGTGAAGTCATCTGCTATGTTTATTAATATTAAAAGTATAGAATAATGTCAAGAATTGGTAAATTGCCTGTAAGCCTTCCGGACAAGGTGAGCGTTGAAGTTCTCCCTGGCAACGTGTTGAAGGTTAAAGGACCTCTTGGTGAACTCAGCCAGAAAGTCGATCCCGACATCAAGGTCACCATCGAGGACAATCAGATTAAGTTCGAGCGCCCTACAGACCAGCCTCGTCACCGTTCAATGCACGGCCTCTACCGCGCACTTGTCAACAACATGGTGGAAGGAGTCTCCAAGGGCTTCCAGACAAAGCAGGAACTGGTGGGTGTCGGTTACCGCGTCGCTGCGCAGGGACAGCTCCTCACTTTCTCCCTCGGTTATTCTCATGAGATCCAGCTCATGCTTTCTCCTGAGGTCAAGGCTGAGGTTCCTGATGTGAAGAAGGGCGAGAATCCCGTCCTGATCCTCAAGAGCAACGACAAGCAGCTCCTCGGACAGGTCGCGGCCAAGGTCCGTTCACTCCGTAAGCCTGAACCTTACAAGGGCAAGGGTATCAAGTTCGCTGGCGAGCAGCTTCGCCGCAAGGCTGGTAAGACTGCTGCTGCTAAATAATTAGGAGGACACAGATATGGCATTGAATAAAATTGAAAGAAGAAGAAGGATCCATTACCGCATCCGCAAGCATGTGAATGGAACCGCCGAGAGGCCCAGACTGGTTGTCTTCAGAAGCAACAAGCAGATCTATGCCCAGGTTATCGATGACGAGAAGGGCGTGACCCTCGTGGCCGCCGCTTCCAACGACAAGGTTCTTGCCGCAGAGTGCAAGGGCAAGACTGGTATCGAGGCTGCCGCTATCGTCGGCAAGGCTGTCGCCGAGCGTGCCAAGGAGAAGGGTATCGACAAGGTCTCTTTCGACCGTGGAGGTTATCTCTATCATGGCAGGGTTAAGAGTTTGGCGGACGGTGCCCGCGAAGGTGGACTTATTTTCTAATTGAAGAAGACTATGGCAAATACAAATGTTAAAAGAGTAAAGACCTCTGATCTTGAACTTAAGGACAGGTTGGTCGCCATCCAGAGAGTAACCAAGGTTACTAAGGGTGGTCGTCACTTCCGCTTCGCCGCAATCGTGGTGGTCGGTGACGAGAACGGCGTTGTTGGTTATGGTCTTGGAAAAGCCAATGAGGTAACTGCCGCCATCGCAAAGGGTGTCGAGGATGCCAAGAAGAATCTTGTCAAGATCCCCGTCATCAATACGACTATTCCCCACGAGCAGATCGCCAAGTTCGGTGGTGCAGAGGTTTTCATGAAGCCCGCTGCCCCTGGTACCGGTGTGAAGGCTGGAGGTGCTATGCGTGCTGTCTTTGAGTCAGCCGGCATCCAGAATGTCCTCGCGAAGAGTAAGGGTTCTTCCAACCCTCACAACCTCGTGAAGGCCACCGTTGCCGCTCTTACCGAGATGAGGGACGCCTACACCGTGGCCGGTCTCCGTGGAGTTCCCATGAATAAAGTTTTTAACGGATAGGAGGCTACAGTTATGGCAAAGCTTAAGATAACTCAGGTCAAAAGCAAGAACGGAACCACCAAGAGGCAGCAGGACAACCTCCGCTCCCTCGGTATCCGCAAGATTCACCAGACCGTCGAGGTCGAGAAGAATCCGGTGACAGAAGGCCAGCTCGCCAAGATCCGTCACCTTGTTGAAGTTGAAGAAGTGAAATAAGGAGGAAAGGCGATGAAACTATCAGAATTGAAACCCGCAAAGGGTGCAACTCATAACAGCAAGCGTCTCGGCCGTGGACAGGGTTCCGGTAAGGGTGGTACTTCTACCCGTGGAACCAAGGGTGCACAGGCCCGCGCCGGATACGAACACAAGATCGGTTTCGAAGGTGGCCAGATGCCTCTTCAGAGACGCCTTCCCAAGTTCGGATTCAAGAATCCTACCAGGATCGAGTACAAGGCAGTCAATGTCAGCGCAATCCAGGCTCTCTCCGAGTCTCTTGGAAAGGTAGAGATCACTCTCGATGACATCAAGATTGCCGGTCTCGCCGATGTCAAGGAGCTTGTAAAGGTCCTCGGTAACGGTGACATCACAGCGGCCGTCACGGTCACTGCTGATGCTTTCTCTGCATCTGCTGTCTCTAAGATCGAGGCTGCAGGCGGTAAGGCTATTGTAATCGGCAAGTAGAGTTCAAGTACAGATGAAGAAGTTTATTGAAACAATAAAGAACATCTTCAAGATCGAGGAACTCCGTACGAGGCTCGGCTACACGTTCCTTCTCATCCTCATTTACAGGTTGGGTTGCTTCATCGTGCTGCCTGGCATCGACACTACCATGCTGGCCCAGCTTCAGAGCACTACCCAGCAGGGACTCGTCGGTCTGTTGAACATGTTCTCCGGCGGAGCTTTCGGCAACGCTTCAGTCTTCGCACTTGGAGTTATGCCTTACATCTCCGCTTCCATCGTGATCCAGCTTCTGGGCATGTTCGTCCCTTACTTCAGGAAACTCCAGATGGAAGGTGAGAGCGGCCGTAGGAAGATGAACCAGATCACCAGGTACCTCACCATCCTCATCCTCTGCATCCAGGGACCGGCTTACATCGCTTCGATCCACAGCCAGATCCCGGGCGCCGCATTTATCGCGGAGACCCAGCTTGGATGGAGCAGGTTCGCTTACAACCTCGCAGCTACCATCATCCTGATGGCCGGTTCGATGTTCGTCATGTGGCTTGGTGAGAGGATCACTGACAGGGGTATCGGTAACGGTATCTCCCTGCTCATCATGATCGGTATCGTGGCCCGTCTGCCTTACGCCCTCGTGGCCGAGGTCGGTACGAAGCTCACAACCACCACCGGTGGCGGTCCTATCGCCCTCATCGTCGAGCTCATCATCTGGTTCCTCGTGATCGTTGCCACCATCGCCCTTGTGCAGGCTGTCAGGAGGGTTCCTGTACAGTATGCCAAGAGGGTCATCGGCAACCGTCAGTACGGTGGCGTCCGTCAGTACATCCCTCTTAAGATCAATGCTGCCGGCGTTATGCCTATCATCTTCGCACAGGCTCTCATGCTCTTCCCCCTCCTCTTCTCACGTTTCGACGCAACGAGGGGTATCGCAGCCAGCCTGAGCAACTACACCGGATTCTGGTACAACCTTATATTCGGTCTTCTCGTCGTGATATTCACTTACTTCTACACTGCCGTTACCGTCAACCCGACCATGATGGCAGAGGATATGAAGAAGAATGGCGGATTCATCCCCGGAGTCAAGCCTGGAAAGGCTACCGTCAACTACCTTGACGACATCATGTCCAAGGTTACCCTCCCCGGATCCATATTCCTCGCCATTATCGCTATCCTTCCGGCTTTCGCAAGGATCGCTGGTATCAACGACTCGTTCGCGAGCTTCTACGGCGGCACTTCGCTGCTGATTCTTGTGGGAGTTGTCCTTGACACTCTCCAGCAGGTGGAAAGCTATCTCCTGATGCGTCACTATGACGGTCTCATGAAGACCGGACGCCTCAGCGGACGCTCTGGTATGTAATTTTTTGATAATTTGAAGGAAGATGGTCAAGCCCAAGACAGAAGAAGAGATAGAGCTGCTGCGCGAGAATGCCATTATCGTCTCGAAGACGTTGGCTGAAGTCGGTAAGTGGGTCGCCCCTGGTGTGACAACTGCGAAGTTGAATGAGGTGGCCGAGACTTTCATCCGCGACAACGGCGCGATTCCCAGCTTCCTTGGTTTCGAGGGCTTCCCTGCAGCGACCTGCATGTCTGTCAATGATGTCGTCGTCCACGGTTTCCCGTCGGACTACGTCCTCAAGGAAGGCGATATCGTCAGTGCTGACATCGGCACGCTGTACAAAGGCTACAATGGTGATTCCGCGTACACCTTCCCGGTAGGGGAGGTGGACGAGGCCACCAGGAAGCTTCTTGACGTCACCAAGGCTTCGCTCTACAAGGGCATTGAGGCTGCAGTGGCGGGGGCTAGGACCGGCGACATAGGACACGCGGTGCAATCGTATGCTGAATCATTCGGCTTTTCCGTCGTCCGTGAGCTTGAAGGCCACGGCCTCGGAAAGGAGATGCACGAGTCTCCCGGCATTCCGAATTACGGACGCCCGGGACATGGTGCAAGGCTCCCTGAGGGCCTGGTGATCTGCATCGAGCCGATGATCAACGCTGGAGGAAGGGGAGTGTATGTGGCCAGAAATGGTTGGGCTGTACACACCTCCGACCACCGGAAGTCGGCTCATTTCGAGCTTACGGTTGTTGTCCGTCGCGGCAAGGCCGAGCAGCTGTCGACCTTCGAATATATAGAAAGTACTGGCAAGTAAAATTTTAAAGTGTTTTTTCAATGTCCAAACAAGTAGCAATAGAACAAGACGGAAAAGTTATCGAGACTCTTCCCAACGCAATGTTCAAGGTGGAGCTCGAGAATGGCCACGTCCTTCTGTGCAACATCTCGGGGAAGATGAGAATGAATTTCATCCACATCCTCCTTGGGGACAAGGTTAGGGTTGAAATCTCACCTTACGATTTGACTAAGGGAAGAATATCTTTCAGGTACAAATAAAAATAACACGCGATATGAAAGTCAAAACATCCATCAAGAAGCGCAGCGATGATTGCAAGATCGTCAGACGCAAGGGTCGTCTTTATGTCATCTGCAAGAAGAACCCCAAGTTCAAGATGCGCCAGGGATAACAGTTTGTAAAACAAATAAAGTCAAAGATAAATTATGGCAAGAATAGCCGGTGTTGATTTACCTAACAACAAACGTGGTGAGATAGGCCTCACCTACATTTACGGTATCGGCCGCAGCAGTTCTAGGGAGATCCTTGACAAGTGCGGTATCGACTACGACATCAAGGTCGGAGACTGGAACGACGAGCAGGTGGCACTCATCCGTAACCTCATCAATGAGGAGTACAAGATTGAGGGCGAGCTCCGTTCTTCCGTCCAGATGAACATCAAGCGACTGATGGACATCGGTTGCTACAGAGGAATACGTCATCGTATCGGCCTCCCTGTCCGCGGACAGAGCACCAAGAACAATGCCCGTACCCGCAAGGGCAAGAAGAAGACCGTTGCCAACAAGAAGAAGGCGACCAAGTAAAACCAGATGAATTATGGCAAAGAAAACAACATCATCCAAGAGAGTTGTCAAGGTTGAGGCTACGGGCCAGGCCCATATTTCATCAACCTTCAACAACGTGATCGTCTCCCTCAGCAACAACCAGGGACAGGTCATCAGTTGGTCCTCCGCTGGAAAGTGCGGCTTCCGTGGTTCCAAGAAGAACACTCCTTACGCTGCCCAGATGGCTGCCGAGGATGCTTCCAAGACCGCTTATGATGCCGGCCTCCGCAAGGTCAAAGTCTATGTAAAGGGACCCGGTGCAGGACGTGAGTCCGCCATCAGGACCATCAATAATGCAGGAATCGTAGTCACCGAGATCGTCGACGTGACCCCGATGCCCCACAACGGTTGCAGACCAAAAGGCCGTCGTAAAGTCTAATCATTTAAAAAGTAATTACTATGGCAAGATATACTGGTCCTACCACCAAGATCGCCCGTAAGTTCGGCGAACCTATATTCGGAAGCGACAAGAATTTCGAGAAGAGGAATTATCCTCCGGGACAGCACGGCCTCGCATCCAAGCGCAAGAAGCAGAAGGAGTATGGTCAGCAGCTGAAGGAGAAGCAGAAGGTACGTTACATGTACGGTCTTCTCGAGCGTCAGTTCCACAACACCTACCTCAAGGCTACCCGCATGAGCGGCCAGAGGGGTGAGAACCTCCTCTTCCTCCTTGAGTCCAGGCTTGACAATGTCGTCTACAGGATGGGTATTGCTCCTTCCCGCGCCGCTGCAAGGCAGCTCGTGAACCATGCCCACATCACCCTCAACGGCGAGGTTTGCAACATCCCCTCCGCACAGGTGAAGCCCGGCGACGTCGTCGCAGCAAGGGAGCGCTCCAAGAGTCTGGAGATCATCCAGAAGAGCGTCGCATCCGCTACCAAATACTCATGGATCGAGTTCGACCCGAAGGCTGTCAGCGGCAAGTTCCTGAACATCCCTTCAAGGGAGGACATCCCTGAGACCATCAATGAGCAGCTCATCGTTGACCTGTACTCCAAGTAACATTTAACACCCCAAAAAGAATAATCATGGCAATCTTGGCATTTCAGAAACCGGACAAGGTGATAATGCTCGAAGGCACCGACACCGTTGGCCGTTTCGAGTTCAGGCCTCTCGAGCCTGGCTACGGACAGACCATCGGCAACGCCCTCCGTCGCATACTTCTCGCCTCTCTGGAAGGTTTTGCTATCAGTCAGATAAAGATCTCCGGAGTTGATCAGGAATTCGCGACCATCCCCGGCGTGATCGAAGGCATGCAGGACATCATCCTGAACCTCAAGCAAGTCAGATTCAAGAGGATGGTCGAGTCTGTCGATTCCGAGATGGCAAACATCGTTGTCAGCGGCAAGAACGAGTTCACCGCTGAGGATATCTCTAAGGGATTGTCTTCTTTCAAGGTGTTGAATCCTGAGCAGCACATCTGCTCGCTCGAACCGTCAGTCACTCTCGAAATCTCCCTGACCATCACCAAGGGTCGTGGCTTCGTGCCCGCCGAGGAAATGAGGGATGAGAACACGCCTATCGGCACCATTCCGATCGACGCTGTCTACACTCCTATCAGGAAGGTCAACTGGACAGTCGAGAACTGGCGTGTCGAACAGAAGACCGACTACGAGAAGCTCAACCTTGAGATCATCACTGATGGCTCAATCTCTCCCAACTTGGCGCTTCAGGAGGCGGCCAACATCCTTATCTATCACTTCAAGCTTTTCACCGACGACAAGAAAATCTCCCTTGAGAGCGCTGTCGAGTCCGATTCCAAGGAACTGGACGAAGAGAGTCTCAGAATGAGACATCTCCTTCTCACCAAGCTTTCAGACATGGGTTTTTCCGTGAGGGCCTACAACTGCCTGAAGGCTGCTGAGATCGACACCTTCGCCGACCTGGTTGCCTATTCTAGGAACGAACTCATGAAGTTCCGCAACTTCGGCAAGAAGTCCCTCAACGAGATTGACCAGCTGGTCGAGAAGATGAAGCTTACTTTCGGTATGGATGTAAGAAAGTATAATATTGAACCCAAGAAAAAGAACAACGTTTAGCAATGAGGCACAATAAAGCAATCAATCACCTTGGCCGCAAGAGCAGCCACCGCAAGGCGCTGATGGCCAACATGGCCTCTTCTTTGATCAAGCATAAGAGGATTCAGACCACTGTCGCCAAGGCTAAGGCCCTCAAGACCTACGTCGAGCCGCTTATCACCAAGTCAAAGGAGGATACCACCCACTCCCGTCGTGTAGTTTTCAGCTACCTCAAGGACAAGGAGGCAGTGAAGGAGATGTTCGGCGTCATCGCTCCGAAGGTCGCAGACCGTCCGGGCGGATACACCCGCGTTCTCCACACCGGTTTCCGTCTCGGTGACGGCGCCGACATGGCTCTCATCGAGCTCGTCGACTTCAACGAGGCCGCTCTCGCTTCTGCGAAGAAGGAAGAGAAGAAGGCTACCCGCCGCAGCCGCGCCAAGAAGGCCGCCCCTGCAGCAGAGGCCGCTCCAGCCGAAGCTCCCGCAGAAGAGCCCAAGGCTGAGTAAAAACCATATTGATAATCTGAAGGATTATCGGTAAATTTGTTCCTGGCGGGAAACCGTCAGGAACATTTTTTTGCATTCCCATGAGAAAACATCTATTCATTATTCTATCCATCCTTGCCCTGGTAGCTTCATGCAAGGGGAAGACCTCGGCAACCTCGACTGACTCTGAGGCAGGTGAAGGAACACCGCTGGACAGCATCTATTACAGGGACCCTTTCATCGTGGCTGACAGCTCAACGAAGACTTACTACCTCTATCGTTCATCCACGACTCCTGAGGGATTCGGTGGCGTGGAGGCCTTCACCAGCAAGGATCTCAAGACATGGCGGGGACCTGAGAGGGTTTTCACTGTGCCTGAGGACAATTTCATCACTGGCCGTGTCTGGGCACCTGAAGTACATTACTACAAAGGAGCCTGGTACCTCTTCGCTACCATCAACACGGACAAGACATGGGCAGAAGGAATAGAAGGCTGGCCTGCGTTCACTTACCGTGGCACCCAGGTCTTCCGTGCTGAATCCCCGGCAGGGCCTTTCCTCCCCCTTGGAAAGGAACTTACGACTCCCAAGGAATATATGGCCTTGGACGGGACCCTCTGGGTTGAAGACAGCAAGCCTTACATGGTTTTCTGCCATGAGTGGGTCCAGGTTGTGGACGGAACCTTTGAGGTCATGCCTCTCAAGGATGACCTTTCTGCCGCTGACGGGGATCCTGTGACCCTTTTCTCGGCGTCCCAGGCAGATTGGACCACCGGAGGAAGCTACTGGACTGAAAAGGACGGCACCAAGCGCAAGTCCTATGTCTCCGATGGCAACTTCGTCTACAAGACCAAGGACGGTGAACTGCTGATCCTCTGGTCATCATTCAAGGATGGTAAGTATTGTGTCGCAATCGCCCGCTCCGCTTCAGGTAAGCTTGCAGGCCCCTGGAGTTGCGATCCCGATCCGATCTTCGAGGAGGACGGTGGACATCCGATGGTCTTCCGCGATTTCGAAGGAGGGCTGAATCTCACTTTCCACCAGCCCAATTCCGGCCATTCACATCCGGTCATCCTTCCACTTGAAGACACCGGCAAGACTTTGGTTATTAAAAAATAATAAAGAATATGAAGCATAGAATCATCCTTGGCGCTGCAATACTTGCCGTAGCCCTTTCTTCCTGTTCTGAAAAGAAGGACGGGGCCAACATGAAGATGATATCCCCGGTCTATTTCTCTGATGTGGTGATCAACGACAGTTTCTGGTCACCCAGGCTCAAGAGTCATAAGGATGTGACCCTGGACGTCTGCATCGACCAGATAGAGAACCAGACAGGCAGGATCCGCAATTTTGAGAATGCCGCCAAGGGCGAAGGAGAGCATTCGGGAATATTCTTCGACGATTCCGATGTCTACAAGGCTCTCGAGGGCATGGCCTATTCGCTCCAGAATAATCCTGATCCCGTCCTGGAGGCAAAATGCGACGAATGGATCGACAAGTTCGCAGCCGCGCAGCAAGAAGACGGCTACATCAACACTTTCTACACTTTGACCGGCCTGGAGAACCGCTGGGACAATATGGACAAGCATGAGATGTACTGCGCCGGCCACATGATCGAAGCGGGCGTGGCCTACTACAAGGTCACCGGCAAGCGCAAGCTGCTGGACGTCTGCATAAGGATGGCCGATCACATGATGACTGTCTTCGGCCCCGGGAAGCGTCACTGGGTGCCTGGTCATGAGGAGATCGAACTTGCCCTCGTGAAACTCTTCGAGACGACCGGTGAGAAAAAGTACCTTGATTTTGCAGACTGGCTCCTGGACCAGCGCGGTCATGGTTACGGTACTTACGGGAAGCTCATAGACAAGCCTTGGCCGCCGCATTACTACCAGGATGAAGTCCCTGTCCGTGAGATGACCGACATTTCCGGCCATGCCGTCCGCTCCATGTACCTCTATTGCGGAATGGCAGATGTGGCGGCTTGCACCGGTGACCAGGGCTATATCGGAGCCCTCAACCGCCTCTGGGACGACGTCGTCCTGAGGAATATGTACATTACCGGAGGAATCGGACAGAGTGCCAGCAATGAAGGATTCACCGAGGACTATGACCTCCCGAACCTGACAGCCTACTGTGAGACCTGCGCTTCCGTGGGCATGGTGTTCTGGAACTGGAGGATGAACCAGTTCACCGGAGACAGCAAGTACGCCGACGTCATGGAGCGCTCCATGTACAACGGCGCCCTGGCCGGAATATCCCTTGACGGAGACAGGTTCTTCTATGTCAATCCTCTCGAGTCACTCGGAGGACATCACCGCCAGGCCTGGTACGGCTGCGCATGCTGCCCCAGCCAGATATGCCGCTTCCTTCCTTCCATCGGCAACTACATCTACGGAGTCTCCGACAATGCCATCTGGGTCAATCTCTACATGGGAAACAAGGCTGATGTCAAGGTCGGCAGGAAAGCTGTAACGCTTACCCAGGAGACCAACTATCCCTGGGAAGGGGCCGTAGCTCTCAAGGTAGGTGTCAAAGGCAGTCTCCAGACACAGGTACGCCTGCGTGTCCCCGGCTGGTGCAAGAACTACACTCTTTCCGTAAACGGAGAAGCAGTTGAAGCTCCGGTAGAGAAAGGCTATGCCGTCATTGACCGCAAATGGTCTGACGGAGATCTGGTCGAGATCAATTTCGACATGCCCGTCGAAGTCGTAGCAGCCGATCCCAGGGTGAAGGAAGATATCGGCAAGCGTGCCATCCAGCGCGGACCGATCGTGTACTGCATCGAGGAAGCGGACAACAAGGAAGGTTTTGATGACCTGAGAATAGTTGAGGATGCCTCTTTCGATGTTGCATTCGAGCCTGGCAAACTCCATGGAATAGTCAGCATCGCGGCCCATGCAGGCTCTCAGACGCTGAATTATATCCCTTATTATTCATGGGACAACCGCGAAGCTGGCAAGATGAAGGTCTGGGTCCCGCTGGCAGAGATTTAGTTTTTTTAATATGAAACAATTTGTCACTGTTCTGGTGACGGTGCTTCTGGGCACCGCTTCCTTCGCACAGGATTATATTCCCAACCGCTCGCCACTGACTGAGAGCCGCTATCTGGAACTCCCTCTGGGCGCCATCAAGCCTGAAGGCTGGCTCAGGCTTCAGCTGCAGGCACAGGTTACAGGCTTGACTGGACATCTGGATGAGGTCTATCCCAATGTCGTGGGAGCCCGCAATGCTTGGCTGGGCGGTGACGGAGATGCTTGGGAGAGGGGCCCTTACTGGATAGACGGCCTGCTTCCACTTGCGTATATCCTTGACGATGAAGACCTGAAGGTCAAGGCACAGGTCTGGGTTGAAGCCATCCTGGGCTCCCAGAAGGAAGACGGGTATTTCGGCCCCGACACCGACCGCGATCCCGAACCCGGTCTTCAGAGGAACAATTCACATGACTGGTGGCCGAAGATGGTCGCCCTAAAGATAATCAAGCAATACTACATGGCCACCAGGGACTCAAGGGTGATCCCTTTCCTGGACAAGTACTTCCGTTACCAGCTCAAGATGCTGCCCAAGTTCCCGCTGGACAACTGGACCTTCTGGGGAGCACAACGTGGCGGAGACAATCTTGAGATAGTGCTCTGGCTTTACAACCTTACCGGAGAAAAATACCTTCTGGAACTAGGCGAACTTATCCACTCGCAGAGTACCAAATGGAGTCAGATCTTCTACGACGGGGAAATGCTTCGCACGCAGAACAGCATGCACTGCGTCAACCTCGGGCAGGGCTTCAAGGAACCTGTTATCTATTACCAGCAGAGCAAGGATCCCAAGCTTCTGGAAGCGATGCGCAGGGGAGAGAAGGTCATCCACGACTACCTCGGCCTGCCCACCGGACTCTGGGCCGGTGACGAGCTGATCAACTACGGTGACCCGACACGTGGATCTGAATTGTGTACGGCTGTCGAGATGATGTTTTCCCTGGAAGAGATGCTTCGCATCACAGGCGACACCCACTGGGCGGACTATCTAGAGAGAGTGGCTTACAATGCCCTCCCTACCCAGGCTACCGACGATTTCACTGCCAGGCAGTATTTTCAGCAGACTAACCAGATCGAGTGTACGCGTAACACTATGCGCAACTTCTCGACACCGCATGACGACACGGACCAGGTCTTCGGCATCTTGAACGGCTATCCCTGCTGTACGACCAACATGCACCAGGGTTGGCCAAAGTTCACCCAGAACCTCTGGTACGCCACCGATGACGGTGGTTTGGCTGCCCTAGTATTCGCCCCTTCCACGGTTGAGGCTGAAGTAGCCGATGGGGTAAGGGTCAGTGTCAGCGAAGAAACATTCTATCCTTTTGACGAAGAGATCCGTTTGACGGTTTCATTCCCTGACAAAAAGGTTAAGGGAGCATATTTCCCAATCAAGTTCCGTATTCCTTCATGGTGTGAGAACCCGGTCGTTGAAGTGAATGGTGAAGTCACAGGCCAGGTTTGCTCGGCCGGTGACGTGGTGTCCCTCAGGAGGAACTGGAAGAAGGGAGACGTCATTACCGTCAAGTTGCCTATGAAGATAAGCTGCGGAGAGTGGTACGACCGTGCTGCCGTGGTTGAAAGAGGCCCGCTGGTGTATGCCCTCAAAATGCAGGAGAACTGGACCAGGAAGGAATTCAGGCCTGAAGAAAGGGTCAAGTATGGGGACTGGTACTATGAAGTCACCTCTCCTTCGAAATGGAACTGGTGTTTCTCCCGTAAGGACATTACAAGCGGGAACATTGAGGGAAAGTTTACCCTGGTGCGCACAGGAACTGACGCCAGCCTTTATCCATGGAATCCGGAGAATACCCCTCTTATGATAAAGTGTCCGGCGAAGGAACTCCTTGACTGGACAGCCTATCGCGGCTCCGCCGGACAGGTTCCTTTCTACCGTCAGCAGGGAGGGCGTGTCGGCCCGGAAGAGACCATCGAGCTTATTCCTTACGGGTGTACGACTCTCAGGATTGCAGAATTCCCTGTGAGATAAGCCCCGATAGAGAATACTTTTTTAGATTTTTCTTATATTTGTCCTCTAGCCCATGCAGAGGACTTTTTTTTAATATCGGTTTTTAAATCGTTAAAACTGTGGTTATGAATAATCTATTCTATCTTGTCCCGGTAGCATCCATCCTGGCACTGCTCTTCGCGTGGTTGTTTTACCGCCAGATGAGGAAGGAGGACGAAGGGACTCCAACCATGAGAGAAATAGCCCAATATGTCAGGGAAGGTGCCATGGCCTATCTCAAGCAACAGTACAAGGTTGTCCTGATCGTGTTCATAGTTCTCGCACTGTTGTTTTCTTTCATGGCTTATGTCCTTCATGTCCAGAACGGCTGGGTGCCGTTTGCTTTCCTCACGGGAGGATTCTTCTCTGCGCTAGCCGGTTACATCGGCATGAGGACGGCAACTTACGCATCTGCAAGGACAGCGAATGCTGTCAGCAGGTCGCTCAATTCCGGACTTAAGCTTGCCTTCCGTTCAGGTGCGGTCATGGGTTTGACAGTCGTCGGACTCGGACTACTCGACATTTCAATCTGGTGGGTGGTCCTCAACGCATGCATAGACAATCCGGACGTGTCCCAGAAACTCGTCGTAATCACTACCACGATGCTTACCTTCGGAATGGGTGCTTCCACCCAGGCCTTGTTCGCCAGGGTCGGCGGTGGAATCTACACCAAGGCTGCGGACGTGGGAGCTGACATAGTCGGGAAGGTCGAGCAGGACATTCCTGAAGACGACCCCCGTAACCCGGCTACCATTGCAGACAATGTTGGTGACAATGTGGGAGACGTCGCCGGCATGGGCGCCGACCTCTATGAATCCTATTGCGGCTCCATTCTAGCCACAATGGCCCTTGGAGCCTCTGCTTATTTCAGCGCGGGAGTGGACAGCCAGATGAAGGCCATCCTGGCTCCTATGATGATAGCGGCTATAGGTGTGGTTCTTTCCATCATAGGAATATATGCGGTGCGCACTAAGGAAGGGGCCGGTCTCCAGCAGCTCCTCAAGTCCTTGAGTGTCGGAACAAATCTCTCGGCAGCCTTGATCGCCGTGGTTACATTCGGAGTCTTCAAGCTGTTGGGATTCGCAAACTGGTGGCAGCTGAGCCTTTCCGTGATTTCCGGCCTTCTCGCCGGAGTGATAATCGGCAAGGCTACCGAATACTACACTTCCCATTCATATAAGCCGACCCAGAAACTTGCTGAGAGTTCACAGACCGGTCCTGCTACTGTCATCATTCAGGGTATAGGACTTGGAATGATCTCTACCTGCATTCCGGTCGTTACCATTGTGGTTGCGATACTTCTTTCATATCTCTTTGCCACTGGGTTCTCATTCGATCCTTCACTGATCAGCTTCGGCCTTTACGGAATAAGCATTGCTGCCGTGGGGATGCTTTCCACTCTCGGGATCACCCTTGCTACCGATGCTTATGGACCGATTGCCGACAATGCAGGCGGCAATGCCCAGATGAGTGAGCTTGATCCTGAGGTCAGGCATCGTACCGACACCCTTGACGCACTTGGAAACACCACTGCCGCCACCGGCAAAGGCTTCGCTATCGGTTCAGCAGCCTTGACTGCCCTGGCTCTCCTCGCATCATACATTGAAGAAATCAAGATTGGTCTCCAGCACGTCGGCACTACTGCAATCACCATAGGTGACAGGGTGGTCCAAGTGGCCCATGCAACTATACCGGATCTGGTGCAGTACTATCAGGTCAACCTTATGAACCCCCGCGTTCTTTCAGGAGTCTTCCTCGGAGCCATGATGGCTTTCCTCTTCTGCGGCATGACAATGAATGCAGTCGGTCGTGCAGCTGAGAAGATGGTAGTGGAAGTCCGTCGCCAGTTCAAGGAGATTGCAGGCATCCTGGAAGGGAAGAAGCGCCCCGACTACAAGCGTTGCGTAGAGATTTCGACCAAGGCTGCCCAGCATGAGATGATCCTTCCTGCATTGACAGCCATCATTGTCCCCATTTTGGTAGGTGTTGTGCTGGGAGAAGCCGGAGTCATGGGTCTTCTTATCGGAGGACTCGGTGCTGGCTTTATTCTTGCAATATTCCTTGCTAATTCAGGCGGGGCCTGGGACAATGCCAAAAAGTATGTCGAAGACGGACATTTCGGTGGCAAGAATTCTGTCAACCATCATGCGACTGTCGTCGGAGACACCGTAGGCGATCCCTTCAAGGATACTTCAGGTCCTTCGCTCAACATCCTTATCAAGCTGATGAGCATGGTTTCGATCGTTGTGGCCGGCCTGATCGTCATGATACATGGATAATAAGTTTATTAACATTTACGAACTAACAAATACCCCAACAACAATGAAGAAAGTCACGATTAGAGATGTTGCGCGTGAAGCAGGAGTTTCAGTAACTTTAGTATCCTTTGTAATGAATGCCAAGATGGGCAAGGACGGTCGATTGGACTGTCCTGTCAATCCAGGTACCGCTGCGAGGGTCCTTGAAGTAGCTAAGCGACTGGGTTATCGCCGCAACAATGCAGCTGCATCTCTTCGTAGTGGCAAGTCTCACTCTATTGCGGTCATAGTCTCAGACATAGCCAATCCGTTTTTTGCTGAAATCTGCAGGAATCTGGAGAACATTGCCTACAAGGCTGGTTACACGGTAATCTTTGCTTCTTCCGAAGAGAATCCTACCAAACTCGAACATCTTGTCGACACGATGGTCGGGTTCAATGTAGAGGGGCTTATCGTCGCCCCCTGCCTTGGCGCTGAAGGCGCCCTTTCCAGGGCGATCAATGTCGGCATTCCCACGGTTCTGATTGACAGGGACATTCCCGGAGAAGGTTTCGGCCGTGTACTTGTTGACAATGTCGACGCGGGAATCATGGCCACCAAGTACCTTATCCACCAAGGTTTCGGCAAGATAGAGATGATATCCTACAAACTGGGTGTCACCAGTCTTACCGACAGGGAATTGGGCTACTCCAAGGCAATGGAGGAGGCCGGACTCAAGGATGATGTCATGATCCACAGGATTGATTACGAAACGGAGGCCGCAAGGAAGTGCACGATAGAGATTTTCCGCGATGCCGCCAAGCGAGGTACCGAGGCCTTCATCCTGCCCACGAAGAAACTTGCGATGTACAGCTTCAATGCCTTGAACGTACTGGGCTTCAATCTTCCTAAAGACTTCTCTTTCGTGTGCTTCGATGAGAGTGATATCTATGATCTCAAGAAGCCCGTCATCCCTCACGTAGTCCAGCCTCTTGAAGAGATTGGTGAAAAGTCTTTCAATCTGTTGCAGAAGCTTATCGAAGAGCAGGCCTCGCAAGAGGACAAGGTTGTCTCTCTCAAGGCCAAACTCGTACTGGGCGGCCACTTCGGTGCTGAACCTATCGAGGCCAGTTTCTGAGACTAGTACTTGATCTTATACTGATTGCAGAAGTCAATGGCAGGCTGGTAGCCGCACTTGGCAGCTAGGGAGCAGTATGTCTCCGTCATCCTGACTTTGCCTTCGGCTGCGTAAACCCTGCCGAGCCGGTAAAGTGTGGAGCCCAGGTTATTGTCGTGGAAATTGCCTGCCTTGATGCCTTTTTCAGAGGTGTTGAATAATCTATAATATACACTTACTGCTTTCTCAAGACTCGTGATAGCATTGGAATTGTCTTCGAGGCGGGCGAAAGATGCCCCCATTCCATTGTGTATCCAGTAGTCCATCGTAAGTGATTTCCCTTCGTTGGAGGAAAGCCAGTCTTCCGACAATGCGATGTTCTCCTGGTCCCTCCCAAGGATCCCGAGAAGCATGGCATACTGGTACTGTGTCAGCATATTCAAGGCGTCCTTGTCCTTGAGGGCTGAGAAGCACTTGATCGCTTCATCGTATTCTTCGGCATCAAGGTGGGCTTGGGCGGCGATGCGGAGGCTGTCGACGGGATCCACCACCTCTGCCAGAGACTCCACATCCTCCAGGTCACCTATCACTATCCTGTCACCATCCCTGGTCACTTCGCCGAGGCTTTCGAAGGCGGAACTTCCGATGATCAAGGGGACAGTCTGTTTGCTTACGACAAAGGCTGGGATGTCTGTCACGAGCACATGGTCTCCGACCTTGAGTTTCCTGATGACGAAAGCGGCTCCCTTCGAACTGGATCCGTCCGGCAATTTCAGTGAAGTGATTCCTTTGACGTCCTCGTCATGGATATAGCCGTTCTCGTAGAGGAAGAGGTAGGTGGTCGTGGACATGCTGACGAACCAGTTCTCCTCGGTGTAGTAGGTGCGGACTCCGACTCCGTTGACAGTGGTCTCGATTGTGTACCGGCCATCTTCCTTGGATGGTTGCAGGGTGACTACGCTCTGGGCTTGCGCTGCCAGCGGGAAGAGCGCCAGCAGTGCGGCCAACATCTTGGTCTTCATTTAGATAACTGTATTACGTATTTTATCGGCCTGGGCCTCACGATAGGCATCCAGCTTGTCGGAAATGGCCTTGTCGCCAAGTGCCAGGATCTCGGCTGCGAGGATGGCAGCGTTCTTGGCGCCTCCGATAGCGACGGTTGCCACCGGAATGCCGGTGGGCATCTGGACCATTGAAAGGAGGGAATCAAGGCCTCCAAGATTCTTGGTAGCCATCGGGACGGCAATTACCGGAAGGGTGGTGAGCCCGGCTGCGACACCTGCCAGGTGGGCTGCTCCGCCAGCACCGGCGATGACCACTCCGAACCCCCGGTCCTTCAGGCCTTTGGTGTATTCGAACATGAGTTCGGGAGTCCTGTGGGCGCTTATGACCCTCTTTTCGAATTCAATCCCGAAGTCCTCGAGGATGCCGAAGGCGCCGGACATGACATCCAGGTCGCTCGTCGATCCCATGATTATCGCAACTTTCATGATGTATGAATATTTAAACGTTTGTCCAATGGATCTTTATGCCGTCCTTTTCCATCCCGCGGAACCAGGTCATCTGCCTCTTGGCAAACTGGTGGATGGCGTTGCCCAGGAGGAGGCGCATCTCTTCGTAGCTGAGTATGCCCAACACGTGCTGGGTTACGAACTTGTACTCAAGGCCGTAGTACATGAGGTCCTCGGGCCTGATACCACTGTCAAGCAGGTTCCTGACCTCTTCGATGAGGCCTCCCTGCAGCCTGGCGTCAAGTCTTGCATCAATCCGGGCATTCCTTTCCTCACGGCTGACGAGGGTCCCGATGCAGAAGGCCTTCTTAGGCTTGACCTCGATCTTGTCAACTGGCTGTTTGCTTTGATAAACAGCTACTTCCAGGGCCCTGATGACCCTTCTTTTGCTTTGCAGTACACCTTCGTCAGGCAAAGGACCGTATTCGGCCAGCTTTTCGATCAACTCCTCGATGCAATATTGCTCAAGTGCCTCCCTGAGTTCCTCATCCGGTGGGACCTGGGGGAGGGAATAGCCGTTGATTCCCGCTTGGATGTACAGTCCTGTCCCGCCGCAGAGGATAGGAATCCTGCCGCGGCTACGGATGTCCTGGTATGCCTCTTCAAAGGCTTGAAGCCATTGGTAAAGGTCGAAACGGGTCCCTGCCGGAACTATATCGATGAGGTGGTACGGCACGTCGCCGTATTCATCCAGATCCTTTCCCGTCCCGATTGTCATATCCCTGTAGACCTGTCTGCTATCAGCAGACAATATCTCGCAGCTCGGAGGTATAGTGCCCTCCGCAACCGTGGCCACCCTCGGCCACGTAAGAGGGGGGACCGGAGTAGAACGAAGTGAAGCGAGCGGTGGGGCAGAGCGAAGCGAGGCGTTGTCGGAGGGTACCATACCTCCGAGTTGCCGAGCCAATTCTACTGCGTAGCGGGTCTTACCGGAGGCGGTGGGCCCGAGGACGACGATCAGGTCGATGGAGCCGGAGACATATTCATTGAAGACAGATTTCACGTCGATCTCCTCCGCCTTCGGCAAAGGTGCCGGGGGAGGGATCGGGATGGCTTCCCTGAACTTGTTCTGACGGTTCCTTCCCATGCTAGTCACCACGCTCCATTTCGCGCCTTATGTCCTTCTCCTTGATGGTCGCCCTCTTGTCGAAAACCTTCTTTCCCTTTGCCAGGGCGATCACGAGTTTAGCAAAGCCTTCGTCATTGATGAACAACTTGACAGCCACGATAGTGAGCCCCTTTTCCTTCACAGCCTGGTGAAGGTGACGGAGCTCCCTTTTGGTCAGGAGCAGTTTGCGGTCCCTGAGCGGCTCATGCTGGCCCCATGAGCCCCAGAAATACTTCGCCACGTTCATGCCCTTGACGAACAGCTCGTTGCCGACGAAATAGCAGAACGAATCCACCAGGGAGACCTTTCCCATCCTTATGGACTTGATCTCCGTTCCCACCAGGACAATCCCGGCTTCGTAAGTCTCGAGAAACTCGTAATCGAACGATGCCTTTTTGTTCCGGATCTCCACTTTATGCGATTTCTGCTTGGCCATATTCAATAAACCATAGATTACAAATATACCACTTTTTTGCGTTGCGGTGAAAAATGATTATGTTTGTGACCGTTTCAAACTTAGTAAGATGAAAAAGCTTATTTTAGCGGCAGTTGCCGTGACAGCCATGCTGGTTGCTGGTTCTTGTGCAAAGTACAAGTACGAAACTGTCAAGGGTGATCCCCTCAAGACTAAGATCTACACCCTCGACAATGGACTCAAAGTCTACATGTCCGTCAACAAGGAGACCCCTCGAGTCCAGACCTATATCGCAGTCAGGGTGGGAAGCAAGGATGATCCGCATGAGACTACTGGTCTCTCCCATTATCTGGAACACCTGATGTTCAAGGGTACAGAGCATTTCGGAACCTCTGACTATGAGGCTGAGAAGCCAATGCTTGACCAGATCCGTGACCTCTTCGAGGTCTACAGGACCAAGACGGATCCTGCAGAGAGGGTGGCATTGTACCACCAGATCGACTCGGTCAGCTATGAGGCTTCAAAGATTGCCATTCCCAATGAATATGACAAACTGATGTCCATCATTGGAGCTACCGGCTCCAATGCGTTTACCTCCAGTGACATGACTGTCTACCAGGAGGACATCCCCTCGAACCAGGTCGAGAACTGGGCCAGGATCGAGGCTGACCGATTCATGCATCCGGTCATACGTGGTTTCCACACTGAACTCGAGGCTGTCTATGAAGAGAAGAACATGAGCCTTACTGAAGATGATTCCAAGGCCATGGAAGCTATTGATTCCGTACTTTTCCCTCATCATCCCTATGGCCTCCAGACCACCCTCGGGACCCAGGAGCACCTGAAGAATCCGTCTATCATCAACATAGAGAACCACAGGAGCAATTTCTATGTTCCCAATAATGTGGCCATCTGCGTCTCTGGTGACTTCGATCCTGATTCATTCGTCGAAATCATCGAGAAATACTTCGGAAGCTGGGAACCTAATCCCGAAATAAAGACCTTGGAGTACGAACCGGAGCAGCAGATCAACACTCCTGTTGAAAAGACTGTCTACGGACTTGATGCCGAATTCGTGATGCTAGGCTGGAGGACTCCCGGCGAGAAGGATTTCCTCAGGAGCGAAGTTGGCGGGATCGTGAGTTCGATCCTCTACAACGGGAAGGCCGGTCTTGCCGACATCGACCTCGTCCAGGCCCAGAAGATCGGTGGTTTCTATCTCATGAATTATGATCGCCCGGACTACGGTGAGTTTCTGTTGATAGGTTATCCCCGCGAGGGACAATCACTTGATGATGTGCGTGACCTCATGCTCGAACAGGTGGGAAGGATCCGTACCGGAGACTTCGACGATGAACTGATCCAGTCCACCATCAACAACATCAAGCTTACGGAGATGTCCCAGCTCGAAAGCAACGGAAGAAGGGCCATGTCCTATGTCAATTCCTTCATCAACGGTCATGATTGGAAGGATGACGCCCTCCAGATGTCCCGTCTTGAGAAAGTCACCAAGCGCCAGATTACCGATTGGGCCAATGAATATCTTGGGGCAAACAGCTATGTTGTTGCCTACAAGAGGATTGGCGAAGACAGGAACATCGATAAGATCGCCGCTCCTGCCATAACCCCTATCGAGACCAACCGTCATCTCCAGAGTGCTTTCCTCACCGATATCCAGAATTCGGAAGTCGCACCTATCGAGCCGGTCTTCCCGGACTTCTCGACAGACATGTCCAAGGGGACGCTCGCTGACGGAGTGGAACTCCTGTACAAACAGAATGAGATCAATGACATATCCAACATGGTCATTGTTTTCGACAAGGGCATCCAGTCCGATCCCAGGCTGGAACTTGCATTCCGCTACCTGAACTACCTTGGCACCCCTGACAGGAGTGCTGCCCAGATAGGCAAGGACATGTATTCCCTGGCCTGCACCCACAGGCTTACTTCCGGCCAGACCCAGACTTACGTGAGCATCCGCGGTCTGGATGAGAACATCGGCCAGGCCATGGACATTGTTGAGGACCTGGTCTTCAACGCAGTTCCCGACACGGTCGTTCTTGCAGGCCTCAAGGCAGATGTCCTCAAGGACCGCCTTGACCAGAAGCTCAGCCAGGGATCTTGTTTCAGTGCCCTTCAGAACTACATTTTCTACGGACCTGAGTTTGTCGCAAAGACGACCCTTTCCAACGAGCAGGTTCTTGCCCTTACTTCCGACGAGCTTCTCCAGGCTGTCCGTGACCTCTTTGGCAAGAAGCATGAGATCCTTTATTACGGCCCCTCAGATGAAGCTTCTGCGAAGGCAATGCTCTCAAGCCACCACAAGATAGCTTCAGGTCTCCAGCCTCTTGTGAGGGAGCATCCAATCCACAGGCAGGTTGCGTCCAATGAGGTTTATCTGGCCCCTTATGATGCCAACCAGTTCTATTACGTACAGTATTCCGACAGGGGAGAAAAGTTTGACGTGGCCAATGATCCTTCACTGACGATGTACAACAATTATTTCGGCAGTGGAATGAATGCCATCGTGTTCCAGGAAATGCGCGAGGCTCGGGGCCTGGCTTATTCTGCCAGGGCATCGCTCAACGCTCCTTCCTATCCCGATGACGACTACATGTTCTACGCATTCATAGCATCCCAGAATGACAAGCTGAAGGACGCCGTAATGGAGTTTGACAGGATCATCAACGAGATGCCAGAGTCGCCTGAGGCCTTCGCGGTAGCTAAGGCTGCAGTTCTCTCGCAGCTCCGTACCAGGCGTACCACCGGCATGTCAGTCCTGAATGAATATCTTGCCCTGAGGGATCTCGGCTTGAGTGAGGATCGTGACAAGGCCGTCTTCGAGAAAGTCCAGAACATGACTCTCGCCGACGTGAAAGCCTTCCAGGAGAAGTGGATCAAGAATCGTGAATATATCTACGGCTTCCTAGGCCGCGAGTCCGACTTTGACATGGACTTCGTCTCCACCCTCGGCCCCGTCACCCGCCTCACCCTCGAAGAGATCTTCGGGTACTAACTACTGTGTGATTCGTCGGTCGTTATCCCGGCCACCTTCCTTTTCCTGTTATGTAAATGTTTTATTACTAGCTAATTGAATAATCAGACGGTCCCGATTTCGAGACCGTCTGATTGATTAATTTCCACTTTATCAAAGGGTTCCGTAACAGTGCTACCAAATACTGTCAACCTCTATCAGCTTACTTTTACCTATGTAGAAACTTGTATATAGACGAAGGGCTTGCGTGAGTCCGATTCTTAAGTATCCAGAAGAGACTGTCCTTCGAGTCTTCTGAGAGCTTCTCAAAGTTGAGGCTTGATCCTTTATAACCTAATGATTTGACTATGGCGAGCATCTCTTGGTAGCATGAATGGTCACCGTATTCATCCTCAAGATCGAATTCCGATCCTGCATTCGACTCCACTGCTGTTATCATTTTCACGAAACTACCGTATAATTCTACCAGATCGTTGTAAGCGAGGAAGTTATACTTGAAGATTATGTAGTCGATAAGTTGATTGCTTTCATCTTTGTCCAAACCTTTGAAGAGATCTTTTAGCGCGCTGTATGACAAATTTTTCCCATTGTTGTAGAAGTAATCGACTTTCCTTAACGCAGATCTCATCACGTTCCGGCAATGGTCTTTTCGGAGTTTATTTGAGAATGGATTGTGATTGTCATGATAAGCTAGGAGATTCCATCTGTATTCCAAAGCAGTTTTGACCATTTTGCCGGCGACTGGATTGTTGAATATATAAGCTACGCAGCCCATTATAATCTTTATTCTTCTCTTGATTGAACTGCCGAAAGGACTTTGGAACAATGGTCCTGTTCTCTCATATCGAACATTATATTCTCTTACGAAAACAGAGGTAATCCGATGGATAAAACAACGTAAATCATACAGGGAGATTTCCTTGAATAGAAAATGAATATGGTTGAACATCGGGCAGAATGCCAGGACGGTCAATCCCATCCTATGGACCGTAACGCTGACGATAGTGAAGAATACCAGCATGTCTTCCAGTCGGTAAAATATCCCAAAGCCCTTGAGACCTTTGATGAACGCATGCTTTGCTTCCATGATTGAAGTTTTTATAGTGTAGCCATTGGTTAAATAGGTGCCGGCTAGCCGGTCTTTGCTTGCTAATTTACTAATAAAAAAACTGCCGGGCAAGACCTGTCATCAGAACGACGCCTGTTATATAATCCGCTGATTACTAATATATTGTATGTTTTAACGGTCTCGATTTTGGGACCGTCCGGTTGCTTAATTTTCAGATTATCAATCTATTTCGTAACAGAGCAGTTGTGTCGGGTTGTGCCAGACTGTAACTGTTTGCTGCAGGCTGTTAGTGGTTGTGCCAGGCTGTTAATGTTTGCTGCCGGCTGCGGCTGGCGGTAGGCGAGAGCGATTACCGTACAAATGAGACCTTTCCTTCTTTTGAGACGCAGATCTCCTTCACTCCGTCTTCGACAAATATGGGAGGAAGTCCGGGTTCGAAGTTATCTATGGCAATGGAGGAGCGGGTAGAGAGATATTCAGAATAGGCCGCTGCAGCCTGCTTTCGACCAGCAGCATCAGTTTCTACGAAGGTATCGTAGTCAAAGGTCCAGTCCTCTCCTAGTCCAAGACGCATGATGTGCATGTAGATCGCTTCCCGGCTTGGGGCGTTGAACACGGCTCCAGGAGCGTAATCCATTCTCATCATGCTGTTTTCCGTAGGGCGGAATACTCCTTTAGAGTAATACCCTCCGCCTTCAAACACACCGAGTCCTTCTTCGGAGTACCTTGGATCTTTCAGGAAACGGCTCCACCGTACCTGTTCAGGATCGCTTCTCCAGTCGAGATTGAGGAGCATGCCATATTGCCAGGCATTCTCATAAGCTTCCTGGGCGTTGGGATGTGGCTTGTCGTACAGCGAATACTCGTCATCCAGAAAAGCGAACCCGTGACCTCCCAACTCATGATTTACGACAGTTGGCCTGTGCTCTATCGATTCAAAGATAACACCTAGGCAGGAACCGTCTGAATACCAGTCGCACCAGCTGCGGCCCAAGCTATTATCGATGTTCAAGAACACGCAGACCTTGTTTTCCTGGCCATTTGGATTAGGAACCAATCCGGCGTATTGGTTGCAGACATCGATCAGGACGGCGTTCCGGTTGCCGCCTTCATCAGTCTCGCCTGCCTCTGTGTCCCTGGTCAACTTCCTCTCTAATTCAGGACTTCCGAACAAACCGTGTTTGCTGACTACTTTAACAGTATAAACGGAGAACCAATTCCTGAAGGTCTTGTACGGCTCGTACACAAAGAACTGCTCCATCCATTTCCTCATGACTGTCTCGTATATTCCGCCTGTTTCCATATCCTTGTCAAGGAAACCGTCTCCGAGGAAAATCAAGTTAATGCCAGCTCCTTCAGAAGCTTTCTGAAGACAGACCACTTCTCCATCCTTTGAATAATCGGTTGAGGCATACAGGAAGTCGAAGGGGGAGTGCCCTTCTTCGGTTATCCTGTAACCATAAATCCTCCATCCTTCCGCTTCCTGATAGAGAGTGGCTTTCCCAGCCGGAACATAAATGAGGCATTCATCTTTGATCCAGGAGAACTCGTTATCACTCAAAGTCGGCGGTGTCTCGGCCAGGACATCGATTCTCGAGAGCGGGATGCCGCCGAATGCTCCATTTCCTATGCTCTTGACACTATTGGGAATGATCAGCTGCGACAGACCGGTACAATTGATAAAAGCGGAATTGCCGATTGTCTCAAGTCCCTCCGGAAAAGAGATAGAGACAAGTCCCTTTAATCCGTTGAAAAAATTATCCGGAATAGTCTTGAGGCTTGTGAAATACTTTAATTCATCGAAGGAACTGACTTCGGAGAAATCACCCTGAAGATTCTTCACGGAGGAAGCTTCTTTCTCTGAGAGCTCCCCGTCGCGGTTGGAGTCCCATTGTTTGACGCAAATGTCCTTTGCCGCCTGGTCTTTGAACGCAATCAGGATCGACCCTTTTTCCTGGTGGACGGTCACTGTCTTTAGCAATCCGTTCTCGGAGTTAGCGAAGGTGATGTTTCCAGTCCGGGCATCACAGCTTCCGTAACTATCGTTGCAGGCAACCGTGAAGGAGTAGGTATTCTTATCTGGAGAGACACTGGCTTGTCGGATCCATCCATCCGAAATCTTGATGGAAACCTCCACATTCGTGTTTACATTTACGCTGAAACTACCACCATCCCCGCTGATTGAATACTCTGTCTGGCCGATTGAGAGTACGGGATCGGGGGTCTTTTGGCATGATACGAAACCAAGGATCGCGATTATCGGGATAATCGCCAGGAATCTATTATCCATAAGTATGGTTGTGTGACTTGAATATATCTTATATTCCGAACTCGCGCTTGATGAGGTCGACGGAATCCAGTTTTTCCCAGCCGAAGAACTGGACTTCTTTCTGGACCGGCATGCCGTCTTCGTAGAGGGTCACGTTTTCCGTGTAGGGTTTCCTGCCGAAATGGCCATAGGCTGCAGTAGGGGAGTAGATGGGATTCTTGAGCCCGAACTTGCGGATGATTGCAGCAGGACGGAGGTCGAACAGTTTGCCTATCTTGTCTGCAATCTCGGCATCGGGGATTATTCCTGTCCTCTTGGTGTTGACATACACGCTCACAGGCTTTGCGACACCGATAGCATAGGCGATCTGGACCATCATCTCCTCAGCAACGCCTGCCGCTACCATATTCTTGGCTATATATCTTGCGGCGTAGGCGGCACTGCGGTCCACCTTTGAAGGGTCTTTCCCGGAGAAGGCACCGCCGCCGTGGGCCGAGCGTCCTCCGTAGGTGTCAACGATAATCTTCCTGCCTGTCAGACCGGTGTCTCCGGCAGGGCCACCGATTACGAACTTGCCGGTCGGGTTGACATGGAGGATGAAGTCCCCTTTGAAAAGGGACGCAGTCTCAGGATCGAGGCGGGCAATTACCCTGGGCAGAAGGATATTCCGTACGTCGCTTTCGATCCGGGAATGCATCTGGTCGTCAGATCCGAATTCATCGTGCTGGGTTGACAGGACGATCGTGTGGACCCTGACGGGCCTGTCGGAAGAGTTGAACTCAATTGTGTACTGGGCTTTAGAGTCCGGCCTCAGGTAAGGCATAAGGTGGAGCTCATTGTGACGGATGTCTGCCAGTTCCTTAAGAGTGAGATGCGAAAGGTACAGGGCGAGAGGCATGTAGTCATCGGTCGCCTTGCAGGCGTAGCCGAACATCATGCCCTGGTCTCCTGCCCCCTGGTCATCGGGATTCTCCCGGGCGACGCCACGGTTGATGTCCTGGCTCTGCTCATGGATCTCTGAAAGGACTCCGCAGGAGCCTCCGTCGAACATGTACTCGGCCTTGTTGTAGCCGATTCGGTTAATCACGCTGCGCACTGTCCCCTGGATGTCCACGTAGGCATCGGAGCGGACTTCGCCGCCGACTATCACCAGTCCGGTGGAGCAGAAAGTCTCACAGGCGACCTTCGATTCGGGGTCGCGGCGGAGGAATTCGTCGAGGATTGCGTCTGAAATCTGGTCGGCCACCTTGTCAGGATGGCCCTCGGAGACTGACTCCGAAGTAAAAAGATAATTCATTTCTTTAGCATTTTTTTGACCGGGGTTGCAAGCGGTGCAAATCCTTCCCCGGAAGTTTAGCGCGACAAAGGTAAGAATTTTATCGGAGAAGCCTAAATAAAATTTTAGCAACCCGAGTTTTTGTATTAATTTCGCACTCTAAAAATGAAACAAGTATAATTTATTAATACATTATTACTTAAATTAAATCTATGGTTCAATTTATCAGAAAAGGATTTGCCGCTTTGCTGGCAGCCTTTGTCGGAGTAGCGGCCTTTGCGCAGGTCACTACCTCCAGCATGTCCGGAAACATCAAGGACGAGAATGGCGAACCGCTGACAGGTGCTGCGGTTGTCGCCATCCACACCCCTTCCGGTACGCAGTACGCAGCCGTTGCCAACGTCGATGGTAACTACATGATCAACGGTATGCGTGTCGGTGGTCCCTACAGGGTGACTGTCACCTTTCTGGGCTACCAGACCATCGAGTACACCGATGTGACCCTGCAGCTTGCAGAGACCTTCAACCTGAACGCCCAGCTAAAGCCCGATACAGAGCAGCTGGAGTCTTCAGTTGTCATCGCCGCTCCGACATCGAAGTTCACCTCGGTCGTGAAGAGCGGTGCTTCCACCAACATCTCCACGTCCCAGATCACTGAGATGCCGACTGTCAGCAGGAGCCTGACCGATGTCACAAAGCTTTCTCCTTATGGAGGTAATGGAATGAACTTCTCCGGAAGCTCTGGCCGTAGCACTAACTTCACCGTTGACGGAGCTAACGTCAACAATAACTTCGGTCTTTCCACTTCGCTTCCTGGAGGTGGCAATCCTATTTCGCTTGACGCTATTGAGGAAATTCAGGTTGTGGTTTCTCCTTTTGATGTCCGTCAGTCCAACTTCATCGGTGGTGGTATCAACGCTATTACCAAGTCAGGTACCAACACCGTTAAGGGAACGGCCTATGTTTATCATCAGAATGAGAACATGCATGGTAACCGTATTGACGGAGTTGATCTTGAAAGAGAGAAAGAACGTACCACCACTTATGGTTTCACCCTCGGTGGACCTATCATCAAGAACAAACTTTTCTTCTTTGTCAATGCTGAGCAGATCAGCAGGCCTACCAGCGTAATCAAGTGGAGGGTTTCTGAAGACGGAGTAGCAAATGAAGACCGTATGATCTCCCGTGTCAGCAGATCTGAAGCCCTTGCCGTAACAAATTTCCTTAAGCAGGAATATGGTTATGATCCCGGTTCTTTTGATGACTATGGTAAGGACAACTCCACCACAAAACTCCTTGCTCGTTTGGATTGGAACATCAACAGGGCCAATCATTTTGCTCTTAGGTACAACTACACGACCAGCAACACTTGGAAGTATCCCTCGACATCAAGGGATGTCTCCGGAATGTCGTTCGACATGCTTTCGAAGTACGGTTTGATCTTCTCGAACTCTCTGTACAACCAGATGAACGACCTGTACACTATCTCAGCTGATCTCAACAGCCGTCTCTCTGATAATGTTTCCAACCAGTTGCTTGTCACTTATTCAAATATTGTTGACGAGCGTGGAAACGACGGAGGATTCTTCCCGTTTGTGGAAATCCTTGCCGGAGATCTGGGTGAGGGTCACGAGAAGGAACCTTACATGGACTTGGGTACAGAGCTTTTCACTTATCGTAACAAGGTTGTGAACACTATCCTTAACATCAAGGATGACGTCACTTGGTATAAGGGAGCCCATAAGATCACTGCCGGAGCCAGTTTCGAGGCGCAGATGGCTCTCAACACCTACATGCGTAACGGTACCGGAATGTACCGTTTCGCCAGCGTGAGCGACTTCCTCAATAAAAAGTTGCCGATCGAATTCGCTTTTGACTGGGGATATGACGGAGACGAGTATCCTTCAGCAAAGGTCCGTTTCAATCAAATTGGTGCCTATGCTCAGGATGAGTGGAACGTGAACGACAAACTTAAGTTGACTGCCGGAATCCGCTTTGACACTATCATGTTCAATGAGGATGATGTGATGACGAACAATGCCATCAAGGCATTAGACTATAACGGCCTTCATGTTGACACCGGTCAGTGGCCCGTCACAAATGTCCAGATCAGCCCCAGGCTGGGTTTCTCCTATGATGTTTTCGGTGACAGGAGGCTCAAGATCCGTGGAGGTACTGGCTTGTTTGCCGGTCGTCTTCCTCTTGTGTTCTTTACCAACATGCCCACGAACGCTGGTTTTGTCAAGGGCCGCGTCAAGAGCGTTACCAATAAGGCTTACCTGAACCAGCTTGTTGACAACTCAGGAAAGATAATTACTGATCGTTGGGGCATCCTTGCTGCATTGAACAACTACGATTCAAAGACATTCGCGACAACAAGGCCTACCCCTGAGACAGCTGTGATCAACCCTATCATTACGAGTGAGGCTGCTGCCGTCGACCGTAAGTTCAAGATGCCTCAGGTCTGGAAGTCTTCAATTGCTGTCGATTACACCCTTCCTATCGCTTTCCCGTTGACAGTCACTGCCGAGTACATTTACAACAAGACTATCAATGGTGTTATGCTGCAGAACTGGAACATTCCTACCGACAATGCCGGCTGGACGACTTTCAACGGAGCCGACAACCGTCACATGTATCCTTCCGGTTACGCTTATACCAGTCTTGATGCGTTTGTCCTCTCCAACACCAATAAGGGTTATGGATCTATCGCTTCGGTTTCCATCAATGCCGAGCCTGTGAAGGATCTCTTCTTTACAGCTGCCTACACCCACACTGTCAGCAAGGAAATCACAGGTATGCCCGGATCCAATGCTGCCGCAGCCTGGAAGTATATTCCTTCTGTGGATGGACCGAATTTCAACATCCTTCACAACTCTTCCTACAACCTTCCTGATCGTCTGATGGCTTCTATTTCCTACACCGACAAGGCACGTAACCACTGGAGTCTCTTCTACGAGGGACTTCGTTATGCCGGAAATAGCTACATTTACTCCAACGACATGAATGGTGATGGCAATGCCTATGACCTTCTTTACATTCCTGCCAACAAGAATGAAATCCGTTTCATTGACTCTGACAGCGAAACCCGTTTCTGGGAGTACGTCGACCAGGACAAGTACCTGACTGCAAACCTGGGTAAGTACGCTGAGGCCTATGCAGTGACCCAGCCTATGAGGCACGTTTTCGATTTCCGTTACGCCCATGACTTTACCGTGAAGGCAGGAAATACCAAGAATACTCTCCAGCTCAGCCTGGATGTCCAGAATGTCGGTAACCTGTTCAACTCCCGTTGGGGAGTCTCCAAGTCCTGGAATACGGATGTCCCTCACGACACAAACGGTAATGCCAAGATCCTCAAGTATGAATATACAGACGTGGATGGTGTTCCCGTGTACTCTACAATGGTTGGCTCAGGTGTCAAGACCTGGGATTTCTCCCACACTCTCGCTAACTGCTGGTACATGCAGATCGGTATCAAATACATGTTCAACTAATTATTCAGGCGCGATATGAAACTCAAATATATTCTTGCTTCATTAGCTACTGCAGCCGCTCTTCTGGTTGGCTGTACTGTCGAAGAGCCTGTGTCTAAGCTCGTGGGTCTTGAAGTCTCTGAAGACTATGTTTCGGTAGCGGCTGAATCCCAGACCAGTGCTACTATTACAGTTACGGCTGATGGGTCTTGGACTGCTTCCGTCAAAGGTGGTGATTGGCTTTCTGTCAGTCCTGCTAATGGTTCTGGCGGTCAAACGACCATGACTATCTCTGCTGCTGATGCAAGCGCAGCCCGCAAGGCTGCCGTTTACATTGTGATGGGAGACAAGACGAAGATTGTCACCGTCAATCAGCTCGCACCACAGGGCGTCGAAGTAGAGCCTTCAACCTGTGCTGAGGTGTTTGCAGGTGAGAACATCACTTACAGGGTTACCGGTACTGTAATGTCTGTCGCCAATACGAGTTATGGCAACTGGTACCTCAATGATGGTACTGTTGAAGGAGATGGTCTCTACATCTATGGTACTTTCAACAATAAGGGCCAGTATCCCAAGGACGCCGATGGTGGCTGGGCTTCTTTCGGCATCGAAGTCGGTGACAAGGTGACTGTCGAAGGCCCGAAGAGTGTCTATCAGGGAACGGTCGAGCTCGTGGATGTCAGCATCCTCAAGATTGAGAAGTCCCTCATCGATGCAAACCTGACTACAGCTACCGTAGCTCCGGAGGAAGGAACTGATACTCTTGTTGTTGCTTCCAAGGTCCAGCCTGTACTTGTAAGCGTGGATGCTGACTGGATCAAGGTTTCAGACCTTACTTCTGATGGTAATTATCTCCTCGAGTATGAGGCCAACCCTCGTACCGCTGAGCGTACCGCAACCTTCACTATCAAGGCTCCCGGTGCAGTCAAGGCCGTTACCCTCACCCAGGCTGGCGTTCCTGCCACAGGTATGACCGTAACCGAGATTATCGCAGCTGCTGATGACGACATGGTCCAGACCCTGCCTTCAACTGTAGTCGTGGCTCTCACCACCCGTGGTGCCGTCCTTTCCGACGGAACAAGCGCCCTCTATGCCTATGGCAACAGCGCCGCTGCCCTCAAGACGGGTGACGGAGTCAAGGTTTCCGCCAAGAAGACCACCTACAACGGTGTTCCCGAGCTTACCGACATTTCCGATGTGTTCGTGGACAGCGAAGGCAATTCCGTAAATCATCCTACAGCTACCGACATCACTGCTGCGGCTGAAGAGTACAATGCTTCCGTGGCTGAGTACATCAAGCTCTCCGGAACCCTTTCAGTCTCCGGCAACTACTACAACATGACCCTCGACGGAATCGATCCCGAGACCAAGATGGGTAGCATCGTCTACCCTGTTGACGAGCTCAATGCCAAGAGCTTCGACGGCAAGAAGATCACCGTAACCGGTTACTTCAACGGTCTCTCCAGCAAGGGTAGGTACATCAACATCATCGCTACCAAGATCGATGAATATGTTGACAATCCAAAGGGCACTGTAACCAACCCTTACACCGCTTCCGAGATTGCCGCTGCCATCACCGGCGGACAGTCCTTCGACGAGGACATCTACATTAAGGGAAAGGTTTCCGCAATCCTCTACTCTTTCAGCGCTGACTACGGTACCGCCACATTCTGGCTTTCCGATGATGGTGAGTTCAATGGAAGCGAGGACAAGAAGTCCACTACCGACTTCGGTCATGACTTCGAGTGCTACAGCGTGTACTGGTTCGGCAACACTCCTTGGGCTGAGGGTAATGCTCAGATCCAGATTGGTGATGAGGTCGTTGTCTGTGGCAAGACCACCCTTTACAAAGGAATCGCCGAGACGTCCAGCAAGAAGGCTTGGGTCTACAGCGTCAATGGTGTTACCTCCGATGCCAACGGAATCGGCAACGAGGGAGCTCCTTTCAACGTGGCCGGAGCCATCGCCTTCATCGATGCTTGCACAGCTGCAACTGAGGCTGCCAAGGCCGCGGACCAGCCCACTCCTGTATTCCCCGATGTCTGCGTGAAGGGTAAGATCTCCAAGGTCGTCTACACCTTCAGCTCCAACTACGGCACGGCTACGTTCTGGATCTCCGATGACGGGGCATTCAATGACGATCCCGCAAAGGATTTCGAAGCCTACAGTGTCTATTATTTCGGCAACAAGGCTTGGGAAGAGGGCAACACCCAGATCGCAGAAGGCGACGAGGTCATCCTCAAGGGCCAGCTTACCAAGTACAAGACCACTTACGAGACTTCTTCCAAGAAGGCTTGGGTCGCTTCCCTCAACGGCAAGACCGAGTAGAAGATATACTGCTATTTGAAAAGGCTGCGGCGTTTGTCGCAGCCTTTTTTCTTTAAAAAAATCTTATATTCGCTTTGCGATCACAATTTGTGATTGCAAACTAGAAAACCTTGTGACCCATGAATAGATTTCTTTCAAACGTATTGATTCTGGTATCGCTTCTGGTAGCAGGATGCGACCTGGCTACGGACCCGGTGGATTATGTCAATCCTTATGCAGGTAACGTCAGTCACCTGCTGGTGCCGACCTTCCCTACGGTGCAGCTGCCAAATTCTATGCTGAGGGTCTATCCCGAGCGTTCAGACTACACTTCAGAGTACCTGAACGGACTTCCTGTAATCGTTACCAACCATCGTGAGCGCTCGGCTTTCAAGCTGTCAGTGACCACAGGCCAGCCCAAGGGCCCGGTAATGCCCGTCTCCTACGACAACGAGCACCTGACACCATATTCATTCGACGTGACCCTCGATGACGGAGCCGTGACCGCGAAGTACGCTCTTTCACATCAGAGTGCCATATATTCACTCGAAGGCGGCGGTCCTTTGAATATAATCCTGGCCAGCATGGACGGTACGGTCTCATGGGATGGGAGTGCTGTCGAGGGCTGCCAGAGAGTCAAGGACGAAACCAAGGTTTATCTCCATCTGGAACCTGAAGTAGCTCCTGCAAAGGTCGACACCGCCGGCAACGGCAGGCAGAGTTGGGTGATCCTGCGCTTCGACGTACCTTCCGTCAGGCTTCGCTACGGGGTCTCCTTCATAGATGCCGCCCAGGCTGGGAAGAACCTTCGCCGAGAGATTAAAGACTATGACGTCGACGCCCTTGCTGCTGAAGGCCGCAGGATCTGGAACGAAACCCTAGGCAGGATTGCCGTGAAAGGACCCTTGAGTCGGAAAAGGGTGTTCTACACGTCATACTACCGCACATTCGAACGCCCGGTCTGCATGAGTGAAGACGGCCGTTATTGGAGCGGATTCGACAACGCTGTCCATGAGGATGGTGGCACTCCTTTCTACACTGACGACTGGATTTGGGACACTTACAGGGCGGCTCATCCGCTCCGTACGCTGATGGATCAGACTTTGGAGGAGAATATCCTTTCTTCCTTCCTAAGGATGGCTGACCAGATGGGTAACGGCTGGATGCCGACCTTTCCGGAAGTCAGCGGAGATTCAAGGAGGATGAACAGCAACCACGCGATCCCTTCTTTTGCCGATGCCCTGGCTAAAGGCCTTAAAATCGATGTCCCTGCCGCCTATGAAGCCGGACGCAGGGCGTTGGCCGAGAAGACCCTGGCACCATGGAGCGGCAAGCCTGCAGGCTGGCTTGATGATTTCTACTGGGAGAACGGTTATATCCCTGCCCTTCGCGAGGGGGAAGCGGAGACCGATCCTAATGTCCATGGCTTTGAGAAGCGCCAGCCGGTTGCCGTGAGCCTCGGGACAGCCTACGACTGCTGGGCCCTTTCGAAGCTTGCAGATGCTACAGGACAGGGCAGGGATGCTGCCTGGTTCCTTGAAAAGTCCGCCAATTACAAGAAGCTTTTCAATCCCGAGACCCTCTTCTTCCATCCGCGTGACAAGGAAGGGAACTTCATCCCAGACATAGACTACAACTTTCCCGGAGGAATGGGGGCAAGGGAATATTATGACGAAAACAACGCCTGGGTCTACCGCTGGGATGTGCAGCACGACATTCCCGGCCTTATTGCCCTGATGGGAAGTCCAGAGCGTTTCTGCAAGGAACTCGACAGGATGTTCGCCACCCCTCTGGGCCGAAGCAAGTACTCTTTTTTTGCTAAACTACCAGACCACACCGGCAACGTGGGACAGTTCTCGATGGCCAACGAGCCTTCCCTCCATGTCCCTTATCTGTACAATTATGCCGGTGCACCCTGGAAGACCCAGAAAAGGGTGCGTCAGATGCTGGACACCTGGTTCAGGGACGACCTGATGGGAGTTCCCGGCGATGAGGACGGAGGAGGAATGACTTCCTTCGTGGTCTTCTCCTCGCTCGGCCTTTATCCTGTCACTCCAGGCGAACCTCTGTACACGATCGGCAGCCCTGTGTTCGACGAGGCTGAGATCAAACTATCAAACGGGAATACATTCAAGATCATCGCTAAGAACGTGTCCGATGATTGCAAGTACATCCAGAGTGCGGCTTTGAACGGTGTTGCCCTCGACGGGCCGTGGATCAAGCATGAAGACATCATGGCCGGTGGCACCCTGGTACTTGAGATGGGAAGCCTTCCAAACAAGGAATGGGGAGCTGTCTGTCCCTCGGATCTGGCGGAATGGAATGCGGCTGGTTGGAAGTGGAACGACATCGGTGACGGCATTCAGACCACCCATGCCCAGTTCCCGCTCCATGGCACAACTCAGAGCGTCAGTTTGGCGAGGTACCCTGCTTCCAGCATGTCTACCTCTTTTGTCCATGCACCCGGAGAGCTGTCTTCGACAACTGACACCCTTGCCATGAGGGAAGGAGCGAAGATCGGGCTCAACGGCAGCTATTTCAACATGAGGCGCCTCATCCCGCACACCTTCTTCTCAATCGACGGGGAAGTGGTCGGGCAGACTCCTTCCACTGAGCTCCAGCGCTCCAACGGAGTCCTTGCGGTTAAAGACGGGAGCGGGCACCAGCTCGAGATATTCCCTTATGACAGCACCCTGACTGAACACTACAGGCTCGATTACAAGCAGTGCCTGGCCTCCGGCCCTATCCTCGTGAGGGGTGGCAAGGTCCCGGCTTTCCCGGATGCATCCTTCTTTACGATGCGTCATCCAAGGACCTTCATGGGTTGGGATGCTGACGGGATGGTCTACATGGCAGTCGTAGATGGGCGATTCCCCGGCAACGCCGACGGAATGAGCATCCCTGAGCTTGCAACTGTTTGCCGTATCCTGGGGCTTGAAGACGCAATCAATCTCGACGGTGGCGGATCCTCGACACTCTGGACCGACAAGACCGGAATAATCAATTATCCCTATGACAATAAAAAGTACGACCACGAGGGAGCCCGGGTCGTACCTAATATTGTAATTGTGAAGTAGAAAGCCTCTATTCAAGAGTCCATTCAGCGCCGTCCTTGGTGTCCTTGACTGTGATGCCAAGGGCCTTGAGATGGTCGCGGATGGCGTCGCTCAGGCCCCAGTCCTTGGCGGCCTTGGCCTTAGCCCTTTCTTCAAGTACCATCTCCATGAGTCCGGAGACTACTTCCTGGCTCTTTCCGCCTTCACCTGCGGCCTCGTCCCTCAGTCCAAGGACACCGAACACGATGTCGTCGAAGATCTGAGCGAGGGCAGTGAGGTCCTTGCCAGTCAATTTGGCTGAACCGGCCTTGGCTGAATTGATGATCCTGACTGCCTCGAAGATGTGCGACAGGGCAACCGGTGTGTTGAGGTCATCGCAGAGGGCGTCATAGACGCCTTCGAAGATAGCCTTGATCTCGGCTGAATCTGCAATACAGGTTTCGGGGGCGATTGCGGAGGAGAGCTCTCCGTAGGGGAGATCCTTAGCTTCGCTCAGGATGACATCATGTCCCTTGGCCAAGGCGACCAAGTCCTTATAGGCCTGCATAACCCTCTTCATAGCCTTCTCAGAGGCCTGGAGGGCCTCATTGCTGAAGTCCAGCGTTCCGCGGTAGTGGGCCTGGAGGATGAAGAAGCGGACTGTCATCGGGGAATATGCCTGTTCGAGCTTCGGATGGTTACCGGAGAACAGTTCGGGAAGGGTGATGAAGTTCCCGAGGGATTTTCCCATCTTCTGTCCGTTGATCGTAATCATGTTGTTGTGCACCCAGTAGCGGACGCCACGGGTGCCTCTCCATGCCACATTCTGGGCAATCTCGCATTCATGGTGCGGGAACATCAGGTCCATTCCGCCTCCATGGATGTCGAATTCCTCGCCGAGGTATTTCTCACCCATCACGGAGCATTCAAGATGCCAGCCGGGGAAACCTTCGCTCCATGGACTGGGCCAGTGCATGATGTGCTCGGGCTCAGCCTTTTTCCAAAGTGCGAAATCGTATGGAGCCCTCTTGTCGCTCTGGCCGTCCAATGCGCGTGTTCCCTCCAGGGTGTCATCCAGGTTGCGGCCGGAAAGCACACCGTAGTGATGCTTTTCGTTGTACTTCTGGACATCGAAATATACGGAGCCGTTTGAGATGTAGGCATAACCGGCCTCCAGGATCTTCTTTATGGTCTCGATCTGCTCGATGATATGTCCGGATGCCCTTGGCTCGATTGAAGGAGGAGCAACGTTGAGGAGCCTCATGGCCTCGTGGTAACGGAAAGTGTAGCTTTGGACAACCTCCATGGGCTCAAGCTGCTCCAGACGGGCCTTCTTGCTGATCTTGTCCTCTCCTTCGTCAGCATCATGCTCGAGGTGACCCACGTCCGTTATGTTCCGGACGTAACGGACCTTGTAGCCAAGATGACGGAGGAGCTTGAACAGCACATCATAGGTCACGCCCGGGCGGGCATGACCAAGATGGGCGTCTCCGTACACGGTCGGGCCGCAGACATACATCCCGACATGCCCTTCGTGGACCGGAACGAATAGCTCCTTGGTTTTTGAAAGGGTGTTTGTAAGATAAAGATTCCTCATCTTATGTGCAGGTTACTTATTCGGCCTCGGAGAACTGATCCTTGCCGACTCCGCAAAGGGGGCAGACCCAATCCTCCGGGAGGTCTTCGAAAGCTGTTCCGGGAGCGATTCCGTTGTCGGGATCTCCAACTGCTGGATCATATTCATAACCGCAGACGTCACATGTGTATTTCTTCATGTCGATAGATTTTTAAAGTTATTTTTTAAAGTAGTTGACTGCATTTTCAAACAGCGGCTGTTCAAGGTCGGCCTCGATGTTCTTGAAGAGACCGTCCTCATAACGTTCGCTGTGCCCCATCTTTCCGAGGATCTGTCCGTTCTTGCTGATTATTCCTTCGATTGCGTAGCAGGACCCGTTGGGGTTGTAAGGCGACTCCATGGTCGGTTCGTCAGTGATCGGATCGACGTACTGGAAGGCTACCTGTCCGTTTGCGAACAGTTCCTTGGCCAGTTCTTCGCTCACAACGAATTTGCCCTCTCCGTGACTGACAGGGATGGTGAACTCATCTCCTACCGTCATACCTTTCAACCAAGGTGAATTGGTGGTGGAAACCCTCGTCGTGACCATCTGGGAGATGTGCCTGTTGATGTCGTTGCGGAAAAGGGTCGGGGAATCCTTGGTGACCTTTCCGAGCTCTCCGTAAGGGAGAAGACCGGACTTGACCAGGGCCTGGAAGCCGTTGCAGATTCCCAGGATCAGGCCGCCGCGGGCGATAAGACCTTCTATTGAAGAGGCTATCTTCGCATTGTTCAGCACGTTGGCGATGAACTTACCGCTTCCGTCAGGCTCGTCACCTGCTGAGAAACCTCCGGCAAGCATCAGGATCTGGCAATCGTCTATATTCCTGGCCATCTCATCGATCGACTCGAAGACATCCTTGTCTGTCAGGTTGCGGAATACGCTGGTGCGTACTTCTGCTCCCGCCTTACGGAATGCCTTCGCGGAGTCGTAGTCGCAGTTGGTCCCAGGGAACACAGGGATGTAGGCGACGACCTTGTCGACTGCCGGGCCCTTGTATTCAAGGTCCGCCTTCTTGGCCTTGAAAGGCTTGACGCCTTCCATCCCGCGCGGCAGTAGCCTCTTGTGGGCAGGCTCGCTGACGGCCGGATAGACTTTCTCGAAGAGGGATCCGTTGAAGTCCATGAGCTCGAAGATCGAGATGGAAGTCCCGTTGACGCGGACGTTCCCATCCTCTCCTGATGTAACCATACCGATCTCGACAGCATTGTCAAAACTGACCTGCCCGTCGGTCTCAATCAGGATGGAACCGTAGGACAGATTGAAGAGGTCTTCTTCATCAAGGTTCACGTCGAATCCGAACGCATTGCCGAAACTCATCTTGCAGAGCGCTTCCGCAACCCCGCCGAATCCGATGGACCAGGCCGCCACGATGGTGCCGTCAGCGATCTTTTCATGAATATTGTTCCAGTTCTTCTTTAGCTGCTCGACGTTCGGCATCCTGTTCTCGAGCGGGGTATGCCTTACGAGGTAGAGCCTGTCGCCTTCCCATTTGAATTCCGGGGAGATTACGTCATCCACCTTCACAGGGGTGATACCGAAGGCTATGAGGGTCGGAGGGACATGGATGGGACCGTGCTCGGTCTCGAATGAGCCGCTCATCGAATCCTTGCCACCAATGGAAGGAAGACCGAAAGCTTCCTGCATCTTCAGGGCACCGAGGAGGGCGGCTGCAGGCTTGCCCCAGGTGTGGTGGTCGGAAGTCATCCTTTCGAAATATTCCTGGCAGGAGAATCTCATTGTGCGCCAGTCTCCACCGGCTGCGACTATCTTGCTGCAGGCTTCGATGAATGAATATGCTGCACCGTGATATGGGCTCCAGTCGCAGAGATCGGGATTGAAGCCGAAGGCCATCATGCTGGCGGTGGAAGTGAATCCGTCGACCGGGAGTTTCTGGACCGAGACCTGGGTCTCTGTGGTCTGCAGCTCGCCACCGAAAGGCATCAGTACTGTCGAGCGGCCGATGGTCGAATCGAACATCTCGATCAGGCCCTTCTGGCTTGTGACATTGGGATCCTGGAGGTTGGCGAACATCTTTTCCTTGAGGTTCTTCCCGGGAATGTCGCGGAAGAAAGGATCTGTGCCCTCTACCGCTCCGATGATCGCCTTCGAATAGTGTTTCGCACCGGCACTGTCGATAAAGTCCCGCCTGAGGTCGACGACCAGCTTGCCACCATTGTACATCCTCATCCTTTCGGTGTCAGTTACGTCGGCAACGTGTGTTACCTCTATGTTCTCCGAGTGGCAATATTCCTTGAACTTTTCCTCGTCCTTGGCCTCGATTACGACGGCCATCCTCTCCTGAGACTCGCTGATCGCAAGTTCCGTTGAGTTCATGCCGCTGTATTTCACCGGCACCCTGTCGAGGTAGATGTCAAGACCGGCAGTGAGTTCTCCGATAGCTACGCTCACTCCGCCTGCTCCGAAGTCGTTTGATTTCTTGATAAGGGAGGTTACTTTCGGCCTGCGGAACAACCTTTCAAGCTTCCTTTCCTCCGGCGGATTACCCTTCTGGACCTCGCTTCCGCATGTCTCGAGGGATTCCTCGGTGTGTTCCATGGATGATCCGGTGGCACCTCCGATGCCATCGCGTCCGGTGCGGCCGCCAAGCATCAGGACCACGTCTCCGGGCTTCGGGCTTTCGCGCCTGACATTGTCAGCCTTGACCGCTCCGACTACTGCACCGACCTCCATCCTCTTGGCGGTGTAACCGTCATGGAAGATCTCCCTGACATGGGTGGTGGCCAGACCGATCTGGTTGCCGTAGCTTGAATAACCGGCCGCAGCCTTGCGGGTGATGACCTTCTGGGGAAGCTTTCCGGGGATTGTCTCGGCGACCGGCTTGTAGATGTCCCCGGCTCCGGTCACGCGCATCGCCTGGTAGACGTACGAACGCCCTGAAAGGGGATCCCTGATGGCTCCACCGAGACAGGTGGCTGCACCTCCGAAAGGCTCGATCTCTGTAGGGTGGTTGTGTGTCTCATTCTTGAATTGGAGGAGCCAACGTTCCGTCTGGCCGTCCACATCGACATCGATGAAAATGCTGCATGCATTGTTTTCCTCGCTGACCTCCATGTCGTCGAGCTTGCCTGCCTTGCGAAGGTAGCGGGCTCCGATTGTGGCCATGTCCATCAGGTTAAGGCCCTTGGCCTCGCGGCCAAGATCCTTGCGCATCTTCAGGTACAGGTTCATTGTACCTTCGATGTCTTCCTTGATGAAGGAGTCTTCGATCTGGATGTCCTCCAGTTCCGTGGTGAAGGTAGTGTGCCGGCAGTGGTCGCTCCAGTAGGTGTCCAGGATGCGGAGTTCAGTCTCATTGGGATCGCGGCCTTCCTCGGTAAAATACTTTACCACTTCGGCGAGGTCATCCTCGTTCATCGCCAGACCCATCTTCTTGCAATATGCCTTGAGTTCCTCTCCCTTCATGGAACAGAATCCTTCCAGAACCGGGACCGGTGTCACGGCTGCATGCTCTGTGTCTGAAAGTTTCCCGAGATCCTTCTCCCTTGACTCGACGGGATTGATGAAGTAGTGCTTAATCCGTTCGAGAGTGTCCTTGTCAGTGTCTTCGTCGACAATGATAAGTTTTGAACTCTTGATGTTGATCTCGGCCTTGGGATCGATCAGATGGACACAGTCCACCGCAGAAGCAGCCCTCTGGTCGAACTGACCAGGGAGATACTCTACTGCTATGTATTTGTCCATCCCTTCCACTTCGTCCGTAACCTCATCCGTGACGATTTCGCCGAACACGCTGTAGCGGCTTTTCTCCAGAAGCTCGGGAGTGAAGCCGAACAGGTCGTAGACGTTGAGTAGGCGGAGAGTCCGCAACTGAAGCTGCAAATTCTCATTAAGTTCGGAGCGAAGGCTTTCAGCCTCTACCTGGAATCCTGGTTTTTTCTCTACGAATATCCTGAAACTACTCATTGTTTTGCGTCAGGTTTAGAATTCAGGAACGTCGAACACCTGGGGAAGGACCATGGCGTCCTCTTTGAACTCGGTTGCAGAGGCGACAATCTTCATTCCGCTGAGGGAAGTCTCCTGTTTCAGGGCCATGCCTTTGTAGACCCAGACCTTGATCTGAGCCGTCATGCCCTGGGTCTCGTTCTCCATGGTGTACACTGTGCACTCCTTGTCGAGGAATTGCTCCTTGCCTACTTCCTGGATCTTGTATTTGCCGATCACGTCCTCAGTGAGGTTCAGGAAATTAGGCTGCTCGAGATCAACCGTCTGGATTGACTTGAGGGCGTAATTGACCGACCAGACCTTCCCTTCTTTCGTGATAACGGCAGACTCGACTTCTCCCATGCCCGGAACCTCCAACTTTGTCCTCTGGCATTCAAGGGCACCATAGTTGTCGATGAATGTGGTGGATTCGACCTTCTGTCCCATCACGGAAGTGACGAATTTGGCGGTAGCGGACTTGAAGCCATATCTCTTGGCGGCTTCCTTGTCGCCATCCTGGGCGCTCAGTCCTAAGGTGGCCAACAGCAGCAGGCTGGTGAACAGGAGTTTGGTTTTCATGGTATCTTAAGATTTATTTGTTTTCGGCTTCTTCAACTGCTTTGAAGTAACGGTAGGAATTGACCTTCAATTCTCCAGCGGCGGGCTCGTCAAGGACGACGGTCCCGTTCTCGTGGAGCTGGAGGGCGCTGAGAGTAATGTAGTGGCTGACAGGACCCTCGATGGCCTGGGCTACTACCCGGGCTTTCTTGCTCCCGAATGCGAGGATGAGGACCTCGGCTGCGCTGCAGACAGTGGCCACGCCAACGGACATCGCCCTCTTGGGCACCTGGCTGGTGTCACCTCCGAAGAAACGGGAGTTCACTTCGATGGTGTCCTGTGTGAGGGTCACGACCCTGGTCCTGGAATTGATTGAGGAGAAGGGCTCGTTGAAGGCGAGGTGGCCGTCTTCGCCGACTCCTCCGAGGAAGAGGTCGATTCCGCCTGCGTCCAAGATCGCGAGTTCATATTCCTCACACTCCTTGTCCAGATCGGGGGCATTCCCGTTCAGGATGTGGATGTTACCTGCGGGGATGTCTATTTTGTCGAAAAGATTCTTGTACATGAAGCTGTGGTAGCTCTCGGGATGCTTCTCCGGGATTCCGACATATTCATCCATGTTGAAGGTGATCACATTCTTGAAAGAAACCTCGCCCGCAGCGCACATCCTTGCAAGTTCCTCGTAGGTGTCCAGGGGAGTGGAACCTGTGGGAAGTCCCAGTACGAAGGGATCGTCGGTTGCTTCTGCCTTTGCCTTGATTGCGTTGGCGATGTGATGGGCGGCCCAGATGGAAGCCTCCTTCTTTGAATCTCTGATTATTACTTTCATTGTTATATGATGTTTATTTATTTATTTAAGTCTTAAAAATACTTCAATTGCCTGGTATTCAGCCATTCCGAGGTCGTTATACAGTTTGGCGGTGTTCTGGGTGCGCTCTTCGGCCCTCTGCCAGAACTCTCTCGGGTCGTCTCCGGGGAAGGGGACGATATCTTTCTGTGAAAGATGGCGGAAGATAGCGTGACGCTTTTCGATCAGCTCGTCAGGGCTGAGAGGAACAGCCATGTCGACTCTCCAGAGTTCCCATTCCATCCATGCACCCCTGTAAAGCCAGATCGTGGTACTGTCAAGCCATTCATTGCCTTCTTCCCTGAGTTGCTCGATGGCCTCAAGGGCTGCTTCTGTACAGACCCTGTGCGTTCCATGGGGGTCGGCAAGGTCTCCGGCCATGTAGATCTGGTCCGGTTTGATCTCGAGGATCAATTTCTTGATGATGTCAAGATCCTTTTGGGTACGGGGAAGTTTGGTGACTCCGCCGGATTCGTAGAACGGGAGGTTGAGGAAATGGACATTCTCATCGTCATTCAACCCGAAACTCCTCACTGCTCCGCGGGCTTCGCTGCGACGGATGGCAGCCTTGAGGGCCAGTAGTTCCTTCGGCTCCGGTTCTCCGGGTTTCTTTGTCCCGATGATGTACTTGACCTCGTCGAACCTGTCTTCGAAGCCAAGCTGGCGGGCAGCGTCCATGTGCTGGAGAACCACGTCGTCATGTACCGCGAGGTCTCCGGAAGTCTCGTAGGCAACGTGGACTTCATGTCCCTGGTGTACCAGACGGATCAGTGTGCCTCCCATCGAGATCACATCGTCATCGGGATGCGGCGAGAAGACCAGCACCTTCTTCGGGAAAGGAGTCGACTTGACAGGCCTTGTGGTGTCATCTGCGTTGGGTTTTCCTCCCGGCCATCCTGTGATGGTGTGCTGGAATTCATTGAAAACGTCTATGTTGATCTTGTCGTAGGGACCGAAACGTTCGATAAGTTCTCCAAGGGAATTTTCCAGGTAATCCTGCTGAGTAAGTTTGAGGATCGGCTTGCGCACTTTTTCGCAGAGCCACTCGACGGCCTTTCGGATCAGCTTGGGAGTCCACTGGCAAGGGCCTACGATCCATGGTGCAACCTTCCTCGTCAGTGTGGAAGCTGACATCTCATCAGTGTAGAAGGAGATGTTGTCATGCTTCTGCAGGAAGGATGCCGGGCATGAAGGATCTATTTCATCCTCGACTATCTTCTTGACAATCCCTGCCTTGTCTTCACCCCAGGCCATGAGGATTATCCTCCTGGAACTCATGATGGTTCCGATGCCCATGGTGATTGCAGACTTAGGAGTAACCGAGATGTCGCCGTTGAAATTGCGGGACTGGATCTTTCTGGACTGGTAGGAGAGGGGAACGGCGCGCGTGCGGCTCTTCTCCGATGTTCCGGCGTCATTGAAGCCGACTTGACCGCCTTCTCCGACTCCGATCACCAGCAGGTCGATTCCCCGTGCGATTTTCTCGAATTCGGCGCAATAATCCGAAAGCTTATCCTGTGCAACCGTACCGTCAGGTATGTGGATATTTTCGGGGCGTACGTCCACGAGATCAAGGAACTCCTTGTGGAGCCTGTTGTTGCGGCTCTGGGCTGAGTCCTTGCTGCAGGGATAATATTCATCGATGGAGAAGACCTCCACATTGGAGAATGAGACGGCTCCTTCGCGGTACTTGGCGGCAAGCCATCTGTAGAGGCTGACAGGAGTTACTCCGGTAGTGAGTCCGAGTTTGAAGGGACGGGGCAGGGAGGCTTTCTCGTGGTCGGAGATAGCCTTGATTACGATCTCGCCAACGCGCTCGCTGCCCGTGGCTGCATCGTCAAAAATCTCGGTGGTGATCCTTTCGTGGGAGTGGAGAATGCCTTTGGGCAGATTCTCTTCGATCAATCCACCGTCTTTCGGTAATGAAAAATGTTTCATCTTGAGCTTGATGTTTCGTTAAATGTGAGATATTTCGTGGTCCGCAAGCGGACGAAAGCTCTGAAAGTGGATTAAAGCTGGTCGTAGTCGATGGAGAAGGTGTCACCATGCTCCATGTCTCCATAGGTCAGTCCTCTTTTCAGCCAGTTATAGCGCTGCTTTGCAGTGCCATGGGTGAAGGAGTCGGAGACCACATAGCCCTGGGCTTTCTTCTGGAGATAGTCGTCTCCGATCTTGGAAGCACAATCGAGGGCTCTTTCGATGTCACCCGGCTCAAGGGAACGGAACCTTGCGTTGTCGTTGTTTGCCCAGACACCGGCGTAGTAGTCTGCAAGGAGCTCGAGCCTGACGCTGTACTGGTTGGCTACGGTCTTGCTGGACCTCTGCATGATCTGGTGGGCCTTGTTCAAGGTACCGAGGAGGTACTCGACATGGTGGCCGATCTCATGGGCGATGACATAGGCATAAGCCAGGTCTCCGTCGGCACCGATCTGCTCCCTCATGGTCGAGAGGAAGCTCAGGTCAAGGTACACGGTCTGGTCTGCCGAGCAGTAGAACGGTCCCACCTGTGAATTGGCCGTTCCGCAACCGGAACTGGTCACACCAGTGTAAAGGACCATCTTCGGCGGCTGGTACTCATAGCCGTACTTGGCGAAGATTGAAGTCCATATGTCTTCTGTTCCTGCAAGGATCTTCTTGGAGAAGGAGGCAAGTTCCTGTTCTTCCTGTGAAAATGTCACTTCAGTGTTCTGTCCGGTGGTCTGGACAGAACCTGCCTGCTGGAGAACTGCAGTGGGGTCGCCACCCAGCAGCATAACTATCAATGCGATGATCAAAGCACCACCGCCAATGCCACCGGCAATGGCTCCGCCACTCATTCCTCTGCGGTCTTCGACGTTCGTGCTTTCGCGTCTTCCTTCTAGTCTCATGTTATTGTGTTTTTATTGTCGTTGTCGTTTTATTGCCAATTATACAAAGATAAGTAGTTTTTTTGCAATTTCGTCGAAATTCAATACCTTTGTAGCGCTTCAACCAGAATGCCCGAATGGCGGAATTGGTAGACGCGTTGGACTCAAAATCCAATGTCCTTTAAAGACGTGCCGGTTCGAGCCCGGCTTTGGGCACCTGAGCGGAATTTCCACTGAAATCTGGAGATTCCGCTTTTCTTTTTCCCTGTAAATGCTTGGTTTCCTGATAGATCAGATTTAACATTCCATTGAAGGATTTGGTTCGATATTTTTTCCCGTCAAAAACCAATTTTTCGGGGAAAATCGAACCAAGGAGCTTAGTTTTGACCTCACAAGTTGCTGACTGAAAGAACTTTCCAAGGTTCGAAATAAGGTTTATCGAGTAAGTGAGTTTGTCCTTGATGCGCAAATCGGCACTAAGACGTAACGCTGCGATCTGCTTCTTTAAGCGATCAACTCTTTCCTTATGGCGGGCGATGTTGCTATCCCGGTCCGCCTTGGAAATCTCGCCGTCGAAGTATAGGTCGTTGATCTTGTTCATACGTTCCTCGATGGAGGACACCTCGGTCTGAAGCTTGTCCGCCTGTTTGTGGTTATCTCGTACCCTTTCTCCACGGATGTCCTGAAGGATCTCGTTGTACAGTTCCAGAACGGCCTTATTCGGCTTAAGTTTGGAAACGTACCTAACAAATCCGTCATTTGTTGCGTCAGCCCTGACGTTGATGTGCTTATGGTCACGGTTGCAGAAGTAATAGGCATACAGTCCTCCATTTCCACGACTGAGTGCTCCTGCCATGGGGGAACCGCATACGGGACACGTCAAGTATCGCCTCAAATACAGGGTAGGATTGACGGTCTTGCCTACTTTTGGGGTCTTCTTCTTTTTCCCATCTAACACCTCTTGGACAGCGTCAAATGTACGTTTATCTACTAATGGCTCATGAATGCCTTGAACGTCTTGTTCTGGATCTCCATTGTATGCTGGAACGTGTATGATCCCAACGTAAAACGGGTTTCGGAGCATTTCGAACAGGCTCGTACTAGGAAGTGATGGGAAGATGCGTTTAGCTATCACTGTCGGGACTTCGAGACCGAGTGCCACCTCGGAGAATAGTTGTTGGACACGAGGAGCCGTAGCTGGATCAACCTCAACCCAACAATCATGTTTGGCTCGTCTGACATTTACGTATCCTCTTGGTGCCTTATGCGGCCACTTGCCTTTTAGAAGTGTACCGTGATTACCATCTTTCGTGCGTTTGGAGATCTTGATGTCCTCCGAATGAGCCGTTCCACAATAGAGGCCAAGCAAAGTCGCCCAGTCTCCACTGTTGAAGTCGATGGGAGATTCAATAGCATTGATTTCTATGTGCAGTTCGTCGATAAACTTACGTTTGTACGTGAAAGCGAACTCGACATTTCTTGAATACCTGTCCCATCGAAGGAACAAGATCTTATCCACCTCGTGCCGGTGTCTCCGGCAATAATCATATACCTTCTTAAACTCCGGCCTATTGAGTTCATGCCCCTTTGCTGAATAATCATCCTTGTAAGTGGCGATGATCTCATCTCCATGATTATGGCAGTAAGCGTTGAGGAAGTGCTGCTGCATTTCCAGACTGCACCCTTCCGATTGTTCATCGGTGCTGACCCTACAATATAAGATTACTCTACACATGGTCCTGGCCCTCCTTTGCCTTTTCGTCTTCGAGTTGGAGTCCAGCAAGGAAATATAGATATCCCCTCAACTCCTTTAATACGTTGTCTTCGAGTGTCATTCCATTCTTCTTTAAGACATCATTACAATAATTAAGTGTTAACAAGTTTGCGTGTTTTTCTGCCCGCCGGCACGAATTATTCAGTGCGATGCACCTCAACTCGCTTTCGTGCCCCCGGCACCAACAGATCTGGTGCCGGAGATGTAGCACAGGAGAACTTAGACCCACCTGTTAGGTTCTTCTTGATCATTATTGAACGTCAATCCACTCGCTTTCGTCCAGATCAAAATAACTCTCGACGAACTCCTCGTCGAGCCATACCATCTCGTCAGACTGGCTGACGACCACGCAGTCACAACCGTCGATGACGGCCTCATAATAGAAAGGAAAACCCACCCGACCATAAAACTCGATATCTTGATCGGTGTAATCCCACAATACCAGATACTCTTTTTCGAGATCCTCAGCATTAAGCTGATCCAAGAAGCACTCCCACTCCGAGGGTGCGCAGTTTTCTTCGTTATAATTGAACATTACAAAACATTTTCATGCCCAATATACAAGAAAACTCCATCGCAACTGAATGATCAAATGACGAAAGAGTTGAGATTTATGTCAATTTGTCAGTTAAGAAATTGACAATATAATCAATCTATAGGATACATTTCCAGATCAACTTCCTTCATGAGCCGGTCGGTTTCTTCAAGAGCGTAGATGATGTGTCCGTAGTGGAGGATGTCCTTGTAGCCCAGCTTCCGGCCACGACGGTCTTTGAGCCACTTCTGCGCTGGTTGGTACCCGCCAATGAAGAAGTTCCACGCCAACTCCGACACTCCTCCGAAATACTGGGTGTCATTGATCAACACCTTCCCGTCCTGATACCTCATCGCCTCAACGATGTTCTCTCCCGGCACAGGGAATGAGATCCGCCGTTCCCAGTTCTGCGCTCCCTCCATGAGGTGCAGTTTCCGTAGTCCTGCACCGAGTGACACAAGACGATGGTATTGATCTTTGTCTGTCGGGTACGGTATCCTTGGGAAATCAATCTTCAAGAACTCTTTATAGATCTCCCGGTACTTACGGCTATGAAGGACGGCGTAAATATAATCGAAGACATCACACGGCTCAACCTTCTCAACTAATACCTTCTCGATCTGTTCCATCACTACCCCGTTAAGATTAGGGACACGTTCCTCAGCCCCCATGTTGGATTGATAGAGGTAAAGAGGAAACACTGTGGCATTGTCTTTTGGTGAGAGCAATGTCTTGTCCGCTAGCCCGTCAGTAACAAAATACGTGTCATAATTGTCCCTGTTATTCCTAATAGAGACGATGCCCATGTTCTCCTTCCCGTCGAGATGGCACATAACATCATACCTGGGCCGAGCAACTCGGTTTAGGTCGTAATCAATCCATCGCATATCGAAAGGACGATAAAGATAAGGACGGTTAGATTGGGTGTTAAACTGTTCAAATGAGACCAGATTACCATCATCGTACGTTGCCACACCGACCGTCTTTACGCTCATTAACGTGTCCAATGAGAACCCTCTTTCATAATCCTTTTGCATTGTAAAGTCCTTGGGGACAAAGAAATAGTAGGGTTCTGAGCACTTTACTTGTGACCAATCAATGGACTGGAAAGAGGCTGAGTTTAGCCACTCATACTTGTAGTCACGGGAGCCATAAAGGTCTTTGTGGAATACTTCGGCACAGGTTCCTTTTTTCTTCTTCCCGGTCTTGACAAAGATGTTGATGCTGACCCCCTGCATGATGTCGAAGACGTTCTTGTCCTCCGTGCCGTCCGGGGCAATCTCTTTTTTCCTACTGTTGCCGTGGAGGTCAAGGATGTAGATGCGGTCAAACTCGTCCAGCAAATCCTTTCTCATCTGCCGGTGGATAATGCCGTCGATAAACGAATTGTTAGAGATGAAGGCAAGGATACCCTCACCCTTTTTGTTTATGTAGTATTGTCCGAGTCGGATGAACTTGATGTAATCGTCTGAGAGCGGTTGGATGTTTCTTTCTGCGAGGTTCTTTTTGTAGTCCGCTACGAGGTCTGTAATCCACTTCCCATTGTTCTGGCTTGAGACAGAATAAGGAGGATTGCCTGTGCAAATCATGACCGGGGTTTCAGACTTGACCTTGGATGCCTCATCTGCCTCGTCCGAAAGCCACTTGGCAAACAGATCCGCAGTCCTGGGGGTCGCTTCTTCCAGAGAATTTGTAAGGAAGACGTTGAGGCGATCCTTGGAAGTCCTGTCGTAACCGGTTGCCCTCAACGTCATAGACAATTTAAGATGGGCGATGGTGTATGAAGCCATAAGGATCTCGAAGCCGTGCAACCTAGGAATGAGGCTTTGCTCCACGTACGATGGCCAAACACCCTCCATACCCTCGAACTTGTCTCGCACCTGCTGGATAATCTCGGCAAGGAAGGTTCCAGTACCTGTGGCAGGGTCGAGGATCTGCACCCGGTGCGCCGGGACCATTTCGTGCTTCATTCCGTCTGCCGTCCGGCCATCCTTAGACTGCTGGATGGTGCGTTTGATCATAATCGTGCTGTCATCCGCCAACCCCATAGGAAGGTTGAACTCAGTCTGGAGGATCTGATCAATGGAGGACACGATGAACTTCACGACGGGGGCCGGTGTGTACCATACGCCACGGGCTTTGCGGAGTTTGGGATCGTACTCCGAAAGGAAATCCTCGTAGAAATGGACAATCGGGTCGCTATGGCGCTTGTTTCCGCCATAGTTACGCATGATACGCTCAGCGTCTGTAGCCGCAAACATAGAGGCCAGATCCTCAACTATCCAAGAAATACTTTCATCGAGGTCATAAACGGCAATGGACTGGAAAACCTTCCGGAGGAAAGGGTTGGACTTCGGTATCAGTTCTGCCGCCTCATGACGGGAAAAGTCCTCCGGCGTTTGATCATTAAGACGAGCCGTGAATAGGCCATAGACGATGGTCTGTGCATATATGTCGGCAAAGTCCTCCGGTTTGAGGTCGTGGATGAGGACGCTCCTGAACGCACGTAACTGAGCAGCCATGTCGCTGTCCCCATCCTCACCGTCAATGGCAATACTGTTCTTCACAGCGTCTGCCAGAAGGTGTGCCTTTGCCGCCATCTGCTTCGCCAGAGCCGATGATGATGTTATCCGCTGCCGGCCTTCCGTCGCAAGATGGAGAACCATTTCGGCAAACTTCGCCTCATTCTCAGGGATCCCGACGATATGGTCTCCACGGGTCTCGGCAATTCGCACTGCATCTTGGTATTCACCGCCAACGTACAGGTGAAAATCCAGATAATCCGTAAAGATGATACGGTCGAGGGAGGACTTGTAGCGATTGAACTGATCCTTGTGCTGCCTCCGACCGTCCAGGTCTCCGTCATTCACGTCCTTTGCCTCCAAAAACGCCACAGGAACGTTCTTTTGGGTGATAACGTAGTCCGGTGCCCCGCAGTCAATCCGACGAGGCTCATTGGTCACGACGAAGTTCTTCAGAAGGGATTGAAGGTAAGAGGCAAGTGCGCCACGGAAGCTATGTTCGGTGGTGTTACCAACGTGATAGAGTTGATCAATCGTCTGGATGTATTCCTTGAAGTCCATATCAGTTCTCCTTATCTTTCCTGTCCTTGGTCAACAATCGTCCCTTACGGATGATTACCTTTTGGTTTTCGAATGGCTTGTCTTGGCTAATCCCGTAGTTCCTGAGCTTACTGTATTTGACACCGATTTCTTCTTCCGAGTGATGGTCGTAAATACAGGCAAGGGAGCCGTAGTAGGAGTGCTGATCTCCAGCCTTGATCGTCAGGTGGATTACTGTCTTTTCAAATTTGGGCATGATGGTCGGGGGCTTACTACGCAAATTTACGTCAAATCTCTGAAAATGCAAAAAAGACTAAAAAGCACGCAAAATATATCCTTCAATGTTTGCATATTAGACTAATTTGCCTTATATTTGTATTAGAAAAACAACAGGAACTCAAATATACCCGATTATGAAACAGATGATTGCCACCATTACCAACGACGAGCTCGTAGCCGCTCACATTAACTCCATCGCCCGTACTACGGGATCCGCCCTGAAAGGCGTTGCCACCGCCATGCTCATCGAAGAAGCAAAACGCCAAATGCGGGCTGGCGTCTGTCACTTCATTTACCTCAAAAAGGATGGCTCGGTCCGGGAAGCATTCGGGACACTGGACAAGGCTGTTCTCATCCACACCCTTGCTGGCACGGGCACATCTCCGGAGACTTGGGGATGTTGTTTTTATCACGATGTGCTCCGTGGGCCTCGCAGCTTCCGCTGGGCCAACCTGATCGCCGTCCTTTCCTAATCCTCAACCGGGAGGGCTATCCATGTCCTCCCTTTAAATTCTCCGCTATGGATCAAGTTGTTCTCCTCTGCCGTGTCTCCACTGCCTCTCAGGACTATGAAAGGCAAGTATCTGAACTAACCGACTTCTGCCAGCGAGCCGATTGGCGTATCGCACGTATTTTTGCCAACAAGGTCTCCGGGAAACTCCCGGTCGAGCAGCGTCCTGAACTCTTGGAGATGCTGGACTACGTACGATCAAACCAGATCAAAAGGGTCGTCGTCTTGGAAATATCACGTCTAGGCAGGAACACCCTTGAAGCGTTGAAGGTAATCAAGATGCTCAACGAGGCTGGCGTGTCTCTGTATATCAAGAACTACAATCTGGAAACGCTTGATCAAAACGGAAAGGTGAGCCCGACTGTCTCTCTCATCTGTACAATCCTGCTCGAGATTTCGCAGATGAATCGCCTGACGATCATTGAGAGAATGGCAAGTGGCCGCGATCAATACATAAGGAAGTGTCGGGAGTCTGGAAAGAAACTCGGACGCCCCTCCACCTACCGCAAGAGCGAGGAGGAATACCGCCGCCAGTACGCAAGGGAGATATCGATGCTCAGGAAGGGCAACCTGTCACTAAAACAGATTTCGGTTCTGTCCGGGACCAGCATAAACACGTTGCGAAAACTAAAAACCCTCATCTGATAATAAAATGTTGTCGAAATCGTTGAAGGGAAGATCCTCTCCAAAATTCAAACGGTCACCAAACAGATAGACTTTTTTCCTGAACAAGAACCGGGTGTTGATCGGCAGGGATCTACCGTCAAGTAAACAAAGAGAGCATGCCTTGAGGATTTTCCCCATGATGTTCTTCCCCCGCCATATCCCGACATTATTCATCTTCAGCATTTCCTCCTTCACTTTGGACTTCTTGGCGTTGGGATGTTGTGCCTTGTATTTCTCACCGGCAACCTCACGTCTTTTACGTAATTCATCGTTATGACAGCCCCAAACCATTGCGGTCGAAGCATGATTCCCGGTGCTGTCCTCAACGATCCATGCCTCTCTCGGTACTTTCTTTAACTTTGCCGCAAAGTCCCGGTTGGTTATACATTTCTGCCACACGACATACTTCATCCACTCTACATTGAAAGGAATACCAGTTTCTGGATCCGGTTCGGTCCAGTCTGAGCGGCCGTTCCTCGCATACTTGGCCCGTATTTCCTTTTTCGCTTTCCAGCCGTTTGTGCACTCACACAATTCTTCTTGGATGACAAAATGATCAACTGTATTATTGGAAAAAAGGCCTGCTATGTACGCTGATTCGCTATTGTGAAAAGTGAATTCGCCTATTGTGAAGTCGTACCCGGCACACATGTTACCAATATCGAACTTCTCACCATCAATGATATCATCCCCGCTCTTAAAACTCTTAACCAGAACCTTTGTCGCATCGATGCGCTCGTCACGTAAATAATCTATATCTGCCAACGTGATCTTCCTTTGAGGTTGAGGCAATACTGCATCTTTGAAGTTATAGTCCTGCTCTTTCCGCTCTATCTCAGCCACGACATTCTTTAGTTGCTTTAAGGTGGTCACCTTGCGTATGGTTCCATAGCCAAACTCAATGTAGCCGCATATTTTATACTGGTCCTCACGGTCGTACTCTGTCTCCTGCAGGAAGTATGTTGAGACGTCCAAACCCTTTGCAATCTTCTCGAGGGTGTTCGGTTTGAGTGATATCTTGCGCTGGAGTATTCGGTTGATCGTTTCCTTGGTCACTCCGCTCCTTTCGGCTAGTGTGACCTGCGTCATACCCTTTTTGATCAATAACCCTTTGATTCGATCAATTGCGTCCATGTTCGATTTCCTCCTCAACAAAGATACATAAAAATTGACAATAAAATCAACTTTATACTTTCTAATAAACTGATATGTTTTCCTGCCTCCTTTTGATCGCTTGCAGGTATTAAAATGATACGCATCAACTTTTGATAGGTCAACATCGTGCTCATCAGTTTCTTGGCTTCGGTTTCAGTGCAATGGTGGGGTATGTTGTTATACTATACCTTCCCGTTGCGATCAATCAGGTCAGGCCACGCCAGTTTCTTTCGTCCTTGCGTGAACCTCAACACTGCAGACAGGTGATAGTAGTAGAGACCTTTCAGGAACTCCAGATCAAATACCATGTTTATGTCTTGGACGGTATTGATCAACCGGCAATAGTCCCGAAGTTCCTGATAACGCAACCGCACTTCCAGACGGAACAGGTATCTCGGTTGATCGTAGTAGTCTAGGATGTACTGCTTCCCGGATCCGGTCTCGACCTCGGCCTTCTTGTCGTAAGACTGAACCGTAATCCCTTTGTCTTTGTTCTTGATTGCCTTGGCTTGGCGGATGGTGATGGTTGGACAGTGAAGCCGCTTCAAAGAGGTAGAATAGTCGATGGTCACACCGGGGATGACCTTTGACCTGTCCTTGACTTGCTTTCCGTTGAGGATGGTCTTGATATCTTCGTTCCTCATTAGCCGCTTGATGATAGAACTGATGTTTTTGCGATGATCAATTGCAATATCAATGGCGGTGAAATTATTAAAGACAAGACTAAGCATGTCCGGGAATGACAGTACAGCCCTCAATTGCTCTTGATCGTATAGGACTTGGTTGGACACTCTCAAATAGCACAGGTGGCTTTTGCCAGCACCGTATCTGCCGAATTTAAACTGTCCGACCTCTTTCCAATCTCCCGGCTCACCTTCGCAGACTGCAAACATGAACTCGAAGCGATCGCCGCCTATACGGAACAATGTAAATGGCGGGAAGGTTCGGTAGTCACCGACCTCTACTCTCGACAAATCGGCTAGCAAAAGAGGATCCGCCGCATAGCAGATCCTCAGTTCGTCTAGGACAGGTTCTCCAAGATGCTTGCCAGCCGCCATCACTCCCCACTTCTTTACTTCTTATTGGGGTTAGCGCCGATCAACTCGTCCATGGTGATGTCTCCCTCGTTTGGTTTATGTGGCACACCTTCCCAGTAGTCCTTCATACCCTGGGCGATGTGTTGCTTGTGGACGCTCGATAGTCGCTTGTTGAGGCTCGACTGACGGATGCGCTCTTTGTGCTCGTCTGACAGTTCCCGCCACTGACGTTTATAGTTCTTTTCCATACTACACCGGGCGCTTCAATGCCCGCTCCGATGATAAATATAGAGAGTGCAGCTAAAAAGGAAAGCGTAGTCTAACATTTTCAAATCATGCACACTCACGCAATTGAGATGGCACACCCTTTTTCTGTCTATACCCACTATTTCTCGCCAAAAAAGATCAGCGGCTTACGTTGGAACGTTTCGAGATGCATGGGAGGAAGGGAGGGTAAAGATGTTTGATTCGTTGACGAAAAAAACACTAAAAAAGCCCTCTACATGCGGGTAGAAGGCCGAAAATTCAACAGTAATTTCGTTACGAAATATGGTCATTTAACTGAGGTGGATTATCTAGCGTCATTCTTGCTTGTTTTCGACACACGAAGCAGGATTGCAAGGGTCAGGGATGATGTACCTCAGTTCCCAGATGCGTTCCAAGTCCTCCAGAATGCGGTTCGAGAAGATAAAGTCTGCGGGCACAAGATAAAGCACCGCAGACAGCGGTGCTTTATCTGTACCCAAGGGTGACTCGAGCGATTTAGTGGAGAGAGGGCGACCTATGACTGTATGCGGGTAGGAAATATCATACTAAATGAGTACCTTTGCGGCCCTTTAACCAAAAAGAAGTATGAAAAAGATTACAATTGTTTTTGCTCTGGTGTTTTTGCCTCTTATCAGCCACAATCTTTGTGCTCAGTCACCTTATGTCGGAGGCAGTCTCAATGCAGTTTATTTTGATAACTTTCAGTTTAAAACCCACTTTTTAGGAGGATATGAATTCAATGACAAATGGGCTATTGGCGGTTGTATTGGCTTGGACATAAATGTTTATGATGATGGTGCCGCTAATGCTGGATTTATTGGTGCATATGTAAGATTTACTCCTTGGCATAATGATGTCCTTTACACAGATATCAAGTGGAGGACGGAAGCATTAATCCAGGAAGGCATTGATGGTGCTGATATCGGTTTAATAGGATCCCTCCGATTCAGAGTCTGTGACCATGTTGATATATTCACGGATTTTTTACCTTTGGGCATGAGGGTTTACGGCGGAGAAAACTATCCTTTTTTCGGGATTTTATCCGACGGATGTACCTTAGGACTTCACTATCGATTCTAACTTACATTTCATGTTAAGAATAAAGGCGTTTCAGTCCTCACTGAAATGCCTTTATTAATAGAAACAGAGCTGGTGCGTGAGATGTCATTGCCAATTCGCAGGAATAGTGTAACTTTACGGATGCATGAACCTTCGTGACCACATATATCTTACATGGCTGAATGGCGGATGGCAAATTATCATCGGTATTGTCTATAATGTTTCGGCAGCACTGCTGGTTGCTTTTACTCATTCTTATACCCTTGTGGTAGACACTTTTATACTGAAGATTCCCTTTACGGCCCTTGTTTTTTATTTAGCACATAACCTAAGGCCACGGGATTCCTGCTTCTTTTACATCAATCTTGGCTTTTCCCGTTGGAGGTTCCAGATTGTAATATTGCTGGTAGATTTTCTCCTGTTTGCCATTTTGATGACCCTTGCTTTATTGTCCAATGGATAGCCATAAATTGATTGTCGATAGTGTCGTAGTCCGGTTCGGTCAAAAGACCGTCCTCTCAGGAGGGTATATCACTTCCTCCACCGGGGCGGTAACTGGATTGCTGGGCAGGAATGGTGCAGGCAAATCCTGTATGTTCCGTGCCTTGATGGGTGGATTGCGGGTTGAAAATGTAATGGTTTCCATCGATGGAAAGCCCGTAGACAGACGAATTATCGGCAAATCGATCAAGTATCTTCCTCAGGGCCGTCTGCTCCCGGAAAACATAAAACTCCATCGTGCGTTTGAACTTTATGGTGTCAATTATTGGACATTTGTCAATTGGTTCCCAAAGTACTCGAGGTTCTATGATTCTGCCCTATGGGAACTTTCCGGCGGAGAGGCAAGATTAGCTGAGTTGTTTCTGGTCTTGATGAGTGAAGCACTGTTCCATATCTTGGACGAACCTTTCTCACAGATAGACCCTGTGCATATTGAAGCAGTAAAACAACTCATCATCGAGAGAAGCAAGGACCACGGAATCATCGTTACCGACCATAATTATGATGCGATCTCCACTGTTGCTGACAACCTTTTTGTGATTGCCGACGGTTATACCTTCCCTGTTACCCAAAGAGATGACTTGGTACGTCACGGTTATCTGCGGCCGCAGTAAACTGGAAGGGAAAGATTATCCTTGTTTTTTTAAAGGGGGCTAGGTAAATTTGTATATTCATCAAACACAATAAAATGAAATCTATTAGGAATCTGCTGCTCGTCGTGATATCGGCGTTCATTGTGCTTTCCTGTGGAACAAAGTCCAAGGACACGCCCATCCGTTTCGGCAATTACAATATGAGGGAATTGATGGCTGTCGACACAGCCGACAGGGCTTTTTACAACCGCCTCCCGGTCATTGTCAAACGGATAGGGGACTACGACTTTGACATCATCGGCACCCAGGAAGTCACTTACGAGATGAGGTCAGCCTTATTCGAAGTCCTTGGTGACACTTACGGCATCTTCGGCACAGGGAGGAAGAACTATGCCAACGGAGAGGGAACCCCTATCATGTACAAGAGAGATCGGTTCGACCTTCTTGAAAGAGGGAACTTCTGGCTGTCGGAGACTCCCGATGTTCCCGGCAGCGTAAGCTGGGATTGTTCACAGGAAAGGCTTGCCACCTGGGGAAAATTCCTTGACAAGAAAACTGGGAAGAAGTTTTTCTACGTCAACACCCATTTCGACCACCGCGGACCAATATCCAGGGAGAAGGCTGCAGAATTGCTTCTTGAGAAGGCTCGCGAACTGGGCGGAGGTCTCCCGGCATTCTTCTCGGGGGACCTGAACACGACCACCTCATCCAATGAGATTACCATCCTGTCCGACAATGAGTTGGTCAAGGACAGCTATACTTCAAGCGAGACCCCTCCCACGGGAAGAGTCGGCTCCTATTATGGATTTGACTTTGACAGGCCGGACGGCGACAACAGGATAGACTACATCTTCGTCCCTAAGAACGCTACAGTCCATTCCTATGCCTGTATAGATGATGACTTGCGCTACCGGCAGTACTCTTCAGACCACTGCCCTTTGCTGGTAGTGGTCTCCATTGAATAGTCGTTACTAGTTGTGACGGAAGATGACTTCCAGGTGGCCGGTCGTCCATCGGGAAGTGGACCAGTCGTAGTAGGAGGTCTTTGCATTGAAGAAAATCATGTCTTCAGCAAAGCGTATTGAAATGTCCTCCAGCATTTTGGCTCCTTCCCCTCCCCACATCTTGCGTTCTTGGGGGTAGAACAGGTGCAGTTCTCCGAAACGGTCCACCTTGTAGTGGAACTGGTAGTCATCCATGTCAACACTGCAAGTTCCGGCCTCGGTCCTTTCGGTTTCTGCCTCATGTTCCCAGAGATGAGGGTAAGGGACGTATAGATTAATCTGAGTCTCATTGTTGCCATCGAAGGTGTTGGGAGTGAGTACCTGGTTCTGCTCGAACACGACCTTGGGTTCTTCATTTTCAAAGGCGATCGTCTGGGTGCCCATCCAACCATTCACCTCCATCTGTGCCATCAGGTTCTTGCTGGCGAAGCCACTGTTTGAAAGGTCTACCGGGGTGCTGAACCTTGCGGACAGCATGGTGTAGGTACCGGTGATCCTGTTGATTGTCTCCAAAGATGATGCGGTCCACTCGAATTCCTGAGGTTCAATCTTTTCACAACTGCAGAACCCCAGAAGAATGACAGCCGCAAAAATAAACTTTTTCATGTAGTCGGTTATTTAAGGGCTGCAAATATACGGTTTTTTAAACAAAAAGCCATTATTTTTACTGTTATGTAATACTCTTAAAATCAAATAACTAAGCCATCTGACGGGGCCTGATTCCAGGGAGTCAGATGGCTTGAAGTGCAGATTGTTAATTACTTACGTAACAGCTCGCACAAAGGCTTTATTGGCACACGGCAGGCAGTTTTTTCAGTCCTTTCACCTCCTCCGGAGAGGCCGGGACAATGCTGATAGCGTAGCCGCCGCCGGGTGCTGCAGTGAGTTTCAGCGAAGACTTGGCAGTCACCACACCTTTCTTGATGATGTAGGAGTGAGGATTGGTCTGGTAGTGTGCGTCCTTGCTGTCTGCGTAGACTGTTGCGATGTACTTCCTGTCCGGGTCAAGGAAGTCCAGGGCTACTGTCGAGGTGTGGCCGTACTCGCTGGCGGTACAGCCGATGAACCAATTGTCTGTTCCCTTGGCCTTGCGGGCAGCTACGATGTAACGGCCGGGCTCAGCCTCGAGGTAACGAGAATCATCCCAGTCCACTGCGACGTCCTTGATGAACTGGAAGGCATCCATGTGCTTGAGATAGTTGTCGATCTCGTCTGCTGCCATCTGCAGGGGACTGTACATGGTCACGTAGAGGGCCAGCTGGCGGGCAAGCGTTGAGTTGACATGGTTGTGGTTCCTGGGATTGTTCTTGCTCATGTCCATCTCGAAGATACCCGGGGTGTAGTCCATGGGACCGCCCTGCAGGCGGGTGAACGGGAGGATAGTCGTATGGAAAGGCTTGCTTCCGTTAGTGGCCTCATATTCAGTGCCCCTTGCAGCCTCGTTCCCGATCAGGTTCGGCCAGGTGCGGCAAAGTCCGGTGGGACGCACTGCCTCGTGGGCGTTTACCATGATATGGTGTTTGGCGGCTTCCTGGATGCAATAGAGGTAATGGTTGTTCATCCACTGCCCGTAGTGATACTCTCCGCGGGGGATTATGTTGCCCACATACCCGCTCTTGACGGAATTGTAGCCGTATTTGTTCATAAGGTCGTAGGCTGCCTCGAGGTGACGCTCGTAGTTTCTGGTGGAGGCTGATGTCTCGTGGTGCATCATCAGCTGCACTCCTTTCGAGTGGGCATATTCATTGAGCCCGTCGAGGTCGAAGTCGGGATAGGGAGTCTGGAAGTCGAAGACATAGTCCTTGGACTTGCCGAACCAGTCTTCCCAGCCGATGTTCCATCCTTCCACGAGGATCTGGTCGAAGCCATGCTCCGCCGCGAAGTCGATGTAGCGGCGTACGTTCTCGTTGTTGGCTCCATGGAGTCCGTGGGGCTTTGTCTTTGAATAGTCTAGGTTGTCGAGCTGGACTGAAGGCAGGTCGAAGGTGTAGGACCACTGGCTCTTGCCGTTGATCATCTCCCACCAGACGCCAACGTACTTGACGGGCTTTATCCAAGAAGTGTCTTCGATCTTGCAGGGCTCGTTGAGGTTGAGGATAAGGTTGGAAGCAAGGATGTCGCGGGCGTCGTCACTGACCATCACGGTGCGCCAGGGGGTGACGCAGGGGGTCTGCATGTAACCCTTGTTGCCCTGGGCGTCAGGAGTGAGCCATGACTCGAAAACGAAGTTCTTGTCGTCGAGGTAGAGGTGCATGCAGGAATAGTCCACCAGGGCTGCTTCATGAATATTGATATAGAGGCCTTCGGCGGTCTTCATCTGGAGTGATGTCTGGACACCTGTGTCCGAGAAAGGAGTCTGCGAGGCATTCGGAGTGATTGCCTCTTTCATGTGGCTGCTGATCTCGGAAAGCTTGCACTCGGTGTAGTCGTATTCCTGGGTGTCGTAGTCCCCGGGAATCCACCAGGCTGTGTGGTCACCGGTCATTGCAAACTGGGTGTGCTCCTCCTTTATGACGAAATAGGCCAGCCTTCTCTGGAGGGGGAACTCGTAGCGTAGACCTATTCCCTCGTCATAGACCCTGAAACGGAGGTTCATCTCCCTGCTTGACTTCTTCTGGACCATTTTGACCAGCAGCTCGTTGTAGTGGTTGCGTATGTCGCGGGTCTCACCCCATACCGGCTGCCAGGTCTCATCGAAGGCGGCAGTCTCGGAGCCTGTGATCTCGAAACCATCCATGAGGTCGCCCTGCCTTGAGACGATCTCCAGTCCGAGGGAGCTGGGCTTGATGACTTCCAGCCCCTTGTAAGTCAGGGAATAGACTGGGGCTCCTTTGCTGTTGATTTCAAATTTGAGGACGATGTTGCCATCGGGGGATTTCTGCTCCAAGGCCATAGGGTCAGCGGCCTCGAATGCCATCAAAGGGAGGGCCAAGACCATGGCCATGACTGCAATAAAGATTCTTTTCATTGAATATGTTCGCTGGATGTGTTTAACAAAAAAAGACGGTCTAGATGTAGTTGAACGGTTCGAAAGGCTTTCCGCCGGCAAGGATCTCCTGGGCTCTTTCGTCGAAGGTCACCTTCTCTCCGGAACGGACGGCTGCGTTGGTCATCATGGTCGCAATCGAGTGGTTATAACCTGCCTGGACCGGGGCATTCGTCTCCTTGCGGCTGCGAACGCATTCCATCCAGTTACGCATGTGCAGGCTCGTCATCGGGTCTCCGCCCATGTTGGCTGCAGTGTCGACCTTGATGTCGGGAAGTTTGAATGATTCGAGCAGGTTGGCCTCCATGCCCATGTCACGTGCATCCCTTGCCTGGAGACCTCCTGCAGAAGTCACTTCGTTGGTGTCCAGGTTGAGTGTGCCTCCGTTGGAGAAATAGAGTTCCTTGACCCCTCCTGCAGAATTTGTGAAACGGGAGGTATAGAGTACCTGGAAACCATCTGTGGAACCTTCGGGACCGTAGTCCATAACGGCCGTCATGGTGTCATAGTTGCGGCGTCCGTCTTTCCAAAGATAGATTCCTCCGTTGGCGGCTACGCTGCGTGGATGGCTCAGTCCGGTGAACCAGTGGACGGTGTCGATCTGATGCGACATCCACTGTCCCGGAATGCCTGAGGAATATGGCCAGAATAGCCTGTACTCCAAGTACTTCCTCGGATCCCACGGCTCGTAGGGCCTGTTGCAGAGGAAGCGCTTCCAGTCGGTGTCTTCCTCGCGGCATTCTGCGACAAGGGCAGGTCTGCGCCAGCGGCCAGGCTGGTTGACATTCCAACTCATCTCGACCATGGTGATCTGGCCGAACTTACCCGATTTGATGAAGTCGCAGGCAGCGTGATAGTTGGGAGCCGAGCGCCGCTGGGAGCCTATCTGGATGATCCTGTCAGATTCCTTTGCGATCCGCAGGGCTGTCCTTGCGTCTTCCATGGTCTCGGCGAAAGGCTTCTCGCAGTAAGCGTCACATCCGGCCTTCACTGCCTCTACAAGGTGGGTGGCATGCTGGAAATCAGCTGTCGATATGATGACGGCATCGCAGATTTTCGCTTCATAGAGCTCTTCATTATTGCGGAACAACCGGACTTTCTTGCCGTAATTCTTCTCGAAAAAAGCAGCGGCCTCTTCGCGGCGGCGCTTCCAGATGTCTGAAACAGCCACTATCTCGAAGCCGAGTTCCTGTGCATGGGCCATGAAAGCCGGGATGAGCGACCCGCGGCAGCGGTCCGAGAATCCGACAATTCCCACTTTCACGATGTCATTGGCATTCCTGGAGCGGGCGTAGATGCTGGAATCCAGCGACAGGCCCCCAAGCAATAGACCGCCTGTGCCAAGGAGGCTGGTCTTGATGAAATCCCTTCTGGTCTGCATGATTGATTATTGTTTAATTTTGTTGATTTGTTCTTTCATTGTCTTAGCGGCAACCGGGAGCTGTTTTTCAATGTCTTTCCAGCCGCATTCGATGGAGATCCCACCCTTGAACCCTATCTGCTTCAGGGCTTTGAAATAAGGAGTGAAGTCGTCTCCCTTCTCCCCCGGAGGAGTCCTTTCCTCCAGCTCGGCTATGTGGCAGTGGACCAGCTTGTCGGCTGAATCGATGATTCCGTCAGGCCCTTCCCCGACACGCATCATGTGGAAGAGGTCGGCTATGACGCAGATGTTGGTGCTTCCGGCCAGGCGTGAAATCTCCGCTCCCTCCCTCACAGTGTTGATGAAATTGGTCTCGGACTTCTGGAGAGGCTCGATCGCTACGATGACTCCATGCTTTTCAGCATCAGGGGCTATTCCTTTCAGCAGAGCCAGGAACTGCTCCCTGGCCTTCTCCTCCGGGAATCCGTCCGGAATGTTGCGGGCCTTGCTGCTCCCCAGGACAAGGATCTTTATTCCCGCCTGCGCTGCGCGGCGGATCGCTGTCCTGGAATACTTGATCGCTCTCTGTGTTTCAGCTTCTGGACCGACCAATTTGATTGTGCCAGGGAAAAAGCCGTTGGCTGAATAGATTGGAAGCCCGGCTTCTTTCATTTCCTTAAGTTTCTGCTCGAAGGTGGCATCGTCGCTCTCGGGGCAAAGGTTGGAAACCACGTTGGCTTCCAGGTAGTTCAGTCCATTTGCCCTGGCCTGTTTCGCCCAGCCAAGGCCGCAGATTCCGATGTGGTTGTCGAGATCGAAGTCGTTGAACTGCCTGTCAGCGAAGTCAAGCATCCAAGTCCAGTCAATCATCGCAATGCCATGGTCCTGATCCCTGCGTACATAACCAAGCACGGGACCTATGGCCTTCGTGTCATAATCTTCAGGCCAGGACACCTTGGGCAGTCCGGGCTTTCCCAGGAACTCCCACACTGGACTGGCAGCCTGCACGGAAAGGAACTCGCCCTTGGTGTCGAACCAAGGCTGGTCGAAACCTTCCACCAGGAGTGCCCTTGGGGCAATGCATGCAATGAACATGTGCTGGTCGAAGGGCATTATGTCCTCGTGTCCTGCATAACGTCCGTAAGCCTTGCAGTACCAATGAGTAAAGCTTTTCATCTCGGTGGTGATAGTCTCTCCGAAGTTGCGCTTTGCAAGCGGAACTCCTCCTCCGCCGGTCTGGTTGGGCACAACCACGGGGAACCTTTCATCGAAGGCTCCGGCTATCAAGGCGGCTTTTCCGAGCCTTGAAGAACCTGTCAGGAGGACGTGACCCTGGTCAAGCATGGAATCCTTTTCGATCATGTCCATCCCTCTTCTCAGGGCCCAGGCCCAGGCTGTAAGGGCTGTGGTGTTGTCTGTCCTCGAAGGGTCTCTCTTGCCCCAGAGGGAGAAGATCCCGGTGTAGGCGAAATCCTTCTGGAGGAACTCCCCGTCAGGCCCTTTATCTCCTGAATCCGGATCCGGGGAAACATCTGCATAGCAGGCTGTTACAAGAGCATAGCCTCTTGCTGCGAGCAGGTCGGCGGGGATCCTGGTACGTAGTCCGGGATCCGTGAGTTTCCCACGGGCTTCGGGATCTGCCTTGTTGCCCTTCAATGACCTCATCCAGGAATCGGTGACGATAATCTCAGGATCCGGCAGGACGGTGTGGTTGCCTTCATAATTGAGCATAAGCACCGTAGGTACAGGGCCTTTCGCCCTTGCCGGAGTGATTATCAGCCAGTCGATCGAAGGACCGGTCTTGTCTTTTCTGAACCACATCCTGACCTGCCTGCGAAGTCCGAAGCCGCCCATTGTGGGCCCTTGTTCGAGGACTTCGGTGACCAAGGCTCCGGGAGCCTCGGGCATGCGTCCGTACATCTCGCTCTGGAAGATCTCCAGGATCTCGTTCCGGCGGCGGGACCAGTCCTCAGCAGTCCTGACCTTTGTGCCGTCTGCGAAGACAAGGGGATCCTCAAGAGTGTAGGGCCCGACCTTGCTCTCGTCGTAATTGACTTCCTGGGCCTTCATCGGCAATGCCAATATCAAGGCAGCAAATACGAATAGTATTCTTCTCATTTTCGGTTTAGTTGTGCTAATATGTCATGTGATTTCTGCAAGATAATGATAATTTCCTTATATTTATAAATCAATTGCTCAAATATGTACAGGAAAGTATTCATTCTGCTGGCAGCGTTTCTGACGTTGGCCGCTTGTACCTCCGAGAAAGATCCGGTGGTGAATTACAAGCTTTATCTTGACTGGCCCGAGCGCCAACTCCCCGATTTCTCTAAGCTCGGAGATCCGGACATCACCGGAATCAAGAATAATTTCGACCTGGTGGACATAGACGAGACACTCAACCATTATGCCCTCCTGATGGAGACAACACTGAAGGTCAAGACAGAAGAGGAATATACCTTCAAGGCCTCCACTGACGATGGCTCCAAGTTCTATATAGACGGCGAACTCCTTTTCGACAACGACGGAGCCCACGGGCCGATCACGAAGATTGCTTCCAAGACCCTTTCCAAGGGGAAGCACAATCTCCGGCTCGAGTACTTCGATTGCGACAAGGGACAGTCCATCAACTTCCTCTACAAGACTCCTACGATCGAGTGGCGTGAGCTGAACGATCATCTCCTGGCCGACGAGGACAAGGTCACTGACAAGGATGATTTCGTAAAACCGCAGATTGACGAAGCCCTGGCAAGATTCAGCGCATGGAAAGGTGACGATGAGGTCATGGTCTTTCCGATTGTTACCGATGTCCACACGGCCGGCCGCTTCTCGTATAAGCACATCGGCCACGCGGTCACAGCAGCGGAGGCTTTCGGAGCTGATTTCATGGTCAATTTCGGAGACATCGGCCTTAACGCCTATCCTGCCACCGAGAATTCAGCCTATGCCAGGGAGATTGTCGACAACACCAGGGCACAGATGGACAAGTACGACGGAATCTGGCTTTACACTCCAGGCAACCATGACTGGGATGCCGGTGAAGGGAAGTTCTTCACTGATGAGGACCTGTCCGGATTCTTCCAGAAACCATGGCAGGAAAAAGCAGGGGAGAACCTGCACCTGACTCCCGGCAAGACTTACGGCTGGTACGACGTTCCAGGAAAGGGAATAAGGGTCATATTCCTGAACAGCCAGGGCACAGGGACGCAGAATGGTTCCTATTACCTGTTCGACGATGAGCAGATGGCCTGGCTTCAGAATCTTCTGGACAGCACTCCGGCGGATCTTCCCGTGATGGTCCTTGCCCATTACATGCCGCATCCTCTCGGAAGGTGGACCAACTCCAACCCGACTGAGGAAGCTCTCTTGAGCAACCAGCGCGTAATGGACATCCTCTCGGCCTTCGCCAGGAAGGGGACCCTGATCGGTATGTTCACCGGGGATGCCCACGTCAATATGTACACCAGGGATGAGGGGGTCAACTATTTCATCTCCCAGGGCTATGGCTGGGTCGTTCCTGACCTGATGCTCCCAGGGACCACACATGCCTTCTTCGACTACAAAACCAATCTTTGCATCGACGTTTTGGCGGTCAAACCGACCAAGCGCGAAGTACATACATTCCGTATCGGTGCCGGAGGAAAGGAATTTGACTGCTCTTTCTCCTATTGATCTTTTCAGTTTAAATCAAAAATCACTATTTTTGACAAAATTCGTTCTAAAATGTACAGGAGAGTCCTTCTTAAATTGAGCGGTGAGATTCTCGGGGGGCCTGAAGGAAAGGGTCTAGAGCCTGAGTATCTCAGAAAATACGCCTGGGAGATAGCCCAGGCTGCCAAAGCGGGCCTGCAGATCGGAATCGTCAACGGAGGCGGCAACATATTCAGGGGCCTCCAGGGCCTTGAAAAGGGGTTCGACCGTGTGGACGGAGACCGTATGGGCATGCTGGCGACTGTTATCAACTCCTTGGCCTTGAAGCAGTTCATTAAGGATGAAGGCGTCAATGCGGAAGTTTTCACTGCTGCCCCTATGGAGCCTTTTGCAAGGTATTACAACCGTGACAACGCCGTGAAGGTCCTCGAAGAGGGAGGCGTGGTCCTGATTGCCGGAGGCACAGGCAACCCTTTCTTCACAACTGATTCAGGCGCAGCTCTCAGGGCACTTGAGATCAAGGCGGACGTGATGCTCAAAGGTACGAAAGTCGACGGCGTCTTTACCGCCGATCCGAAGAAGGATCCCACTGCCGTGAAATACGATGAGATAACCTTCTCAGAGGCGATGGCTAAGCAGCTCCGTGTACTGGACATGACGGCTTACGCCCTCTGCAACGACGGCAACATGCCGATCATCGTCTTCGACATAGACGCTCCGGGAGCCCTCAAGAGGATTCTCGACGGTGAGAAAGTTGGTACATTGGTGCATAAGTAAACAATAAAACTCAAGGAATATGTTATCAGAAAAAGCTAAGGAAATCGTCAAGGGTGTCGAGTCCAAGATGGAAGACACCGTGGCTTTTCTTGAGGAAGACCTCAAGACCTACAGGGTTGGCAAGGCCAATCCTTCCATCCTGAACAACGTGACCGTGAGCTACTACGGGACTGATACCCCGATCTCCCAGGTCGCATCAGTTTCCGTACCCGATGCCAGGACCATTACCATCCAGCCTTGGGAAAAGAACCTTATTCCTGCCATCGAGAAAGCTATCATGGCAGCCAATCTCGGTTTCACTCCCCAGAACAACGGCGAGATCATCCGCTGCCCCATCCCTCCGCTCACTGAGGAAAGGCGCAAGGACTTGATCAAGAAGGCTAAGGCTGCTGGTGAGAGCGCCAAGGTGGCGGTCCGCAACATCCGCCGTGAAGGTGTGGACGCCCTCAAGAAGGCCGAAAAGGCCGGAGATTTCTCCGAGGACGTGCAGAAGGAAGGCGAGGATGAGGTTCAGAAGGTTACTGACGCCAAGGTCAAGGCAATCGATGTCCTTGTCTCTGCCAAGGAGAAGGAGATACTGACAGTTTAGTTTTTTCAGGGCTATCCAGGCGCTGCCCGGATCCCCACTTTTCGGGCAGCGCTTTTTCATAAACGGACTGACAAATATGCCAAGAATAGCAATCCAGGGATACCGTGGTTGTTTCCACGAGCAGGCGGCGAGGCTTTTCTACTCTGCCAGAGGAGAAGAGATTTCAATCTTGGAGTGCCCGACATTTGAAGATTTGTTCGTTGCCCTCTCCGATGGAAGCGCCAACGCTGCCATAATGGCTATAGAAAATACGATTTCCGGAGGATTGCTGCCGAACTTCGAGCTCCTGAGGTCGAATCCTCATAAGATAAAGGGTGAGATCTACATCCCTATACACCAGAATCTCATGGCTCTTCCCGGCCAGAGACTGGAAGACATAAAGGAAGTCAGGACTCATTACATGGCCATCAACCAGACGCGACGCTTCTTCGAAAAGAACTGCCCCTGGATCACGATGGTGGAGTCTGAGGACACGGCCAAGAGTGCGATAGACATTGCCTCGGAAGGCCTCAAGGGCGTAGGTGCTGTAGCTTCGGAACTTGCAGCCCAGGAAAACGGCCTTGAGATTCTTGCCCGCGGGATCGAGACCTATAAGCAGAATTTCACGCGATTCCTTGTCCTGGACGACTCGATCACCATCCCCAGGAACATTACTAACAAGGCATCCCTCTGCTTTACTCTCCCTCACAAGCCGGGTTCACTTGCCCAGGTGCTGACAGTCCTTTCATTTTACGACATGAATCTCACAAGGATCCAGTCATTGCCGATTCCCGGGAAGGAATGGCAGTATTTCTTTTATGCCGACATCAAGTTTACGGGCTACGACCGTTACCGGCAAGCCCTCAAGGCCGCCAGGCCGCTGATGGCGGATCTAATCATACTAGGTGAATATAAATCTTTCAACATATAATTTCAGACTATGCGCATTCAACCGGCTGAAAGGACAAAAGGTGTCCAGGAGTATTATTTTTCACGTAAGCAGAAAGACCTCGATGCAGTTTCCGCTGAAAGGGCTGCAAAAGGTCTCGGTCCCCTCATCAATCTCGGAATAGGTGCTCCTGACGGAATGCCTCCCCAGTCAGCAATTGACACCCTGGGAAAGGTCGCTCAGGCTACCGACAGTCACAAGTACCAGAACTACAAGGGTCTGCCCGTGCTTCGCCAGGCTTTCGCAGACTGGTACACCCGTTACTACGGCGTGACACTGAATCCCAACGGAGGAATACAGCCTCTCGTCGGCTCCAAGGAGGGAATCCTCCTTATCAGCCTTGCCTTCGTCAATCCTGGCGACGTTGTCCTGGTTCCTGATCCCGGCTATCCGACCTATTCTTCTACGGTTAACCTTGTCGGAGGGAAGGTCCAGAAGTACGATCTGAAGGAGGAAAACGGATGGCTGCCTGACTTCGACCAGCTCGAAAATATGGACCTCTCCAAGGCCAAGCTGATGTGGGTCAACTATCCCAACATGCCCACCGGTGCCAAGGCCACTCCTGAGCTTTATCAGCGTCTTGTGGATTTCGCCCTAAAGCATAACATTCTTCTGGTCAATGACAATCCCTATTCATTCATCCTGACTGACAAGCCGATCTCGATCTTCTCTGCAGAAGGATCATGGGACTGCTGTCTGGAACTCAACTCTCTCAGCAAGGCGCACAACATGAGCGGCTGGAGGGTTGGAATGGTGGCAGGGGATCCCGTGATGGTGAATGAGATTCTCAAGGTCAAGAGCCAGATGGATTCCGGTATGTTCAAGGCCATGCAGATCGCTGCAGTTGAAGCGCTTGCACAGGGACCGGAATGGTTTGAAACCTTGAATGCAGAATACAGGCGCCGTCGCGAGGCTGCAGGCCGTATCTTCGATGCTCTCGGAGTCAAGTACAATCCCGATTCCGCCGGCCTCTTTCTCTGGGGACGTATTCCGAACCCTGAGTTTGTCGATGGGATGACCCCTGGAGAAGTTCTCTCGGAAAAGATCCTCCATGCGACCGGAGTCTTCATCACTCCCGGCTTCGTCTTCGGAAAGAACGGAGAAAACTATGTGCGCATCTCACTCTGCGCCCCTGTTCCGACTCTTGAAGACGGCCTCGCAAGGATCAAGGAATATCTTGCAAGATAAAATATTCATAAATGGTAGTAGGAATTATCGGACTTGGCCTCATCGGAGGCTCGATGGCAATTGACCTGAAGAGAAGGGGTTTTGCGGACAGGATTCTCGGAGTTGAGAATGAGCTTGTCAACGCTGAAGCCGCCCTCAGGATGGGGCTATGTGATGAGATCGTCCCCTTCGGCGACTGTGTCAGGAAGGCTGACATCGTCGTCATCGCCGTACCAGTCGGAACAGCCGTGAAAATGCTTCCCGAGGTCCTTGACATATTCAAGGATGAAGGCAGGGAGGACAAGATCGTCATCGACACCTGCTCGACCAAGAGCCAGATCGTCCGTTCGGTCCACTACCATCCCCTTCGTGGCCGTTTCGTGGCGACCCATCCCATGGCCGGTACTGAATATTCAGGTCCCTGGGCTGCGATGCCCAACCTATTCGACGGCCGGGCCTGCATCTTCGCCAATTCGGAGGAGAGTGATCCACAGGCAGTGAAGGCTGTGGAAGAACTGTACGATGTCCTGAACATGAGGCCCATCTACATGAATGCCGACAATCACGACGTCCACACAGCCTATGTCTCCCACATTTCCCATGTGACATCCTTTGCCCTGGCCCTCACGGTCCTTGAAAAGGAACAGGACGAGAAGCATATCTTCGACCTGGCCTCGGGAGGTTTTTCTTCCACCGTCAGGCTCGCCAAGAGTTCGTCGGACATGTGGGTTCCCATCCTGACCCAGAACAGGGACAACGTTCTTAAAGTGATAGACACCTACCTTGACAAGATGAAAGACTTCAGGGAGGCAATAGCTTCCTATGACGGCAAGCGTATCGAGGAACTTATCCACGAGGCTAACCGTATTAAAAAGATACTCAGATAACTATGGACAGAACACTGGACACTATCCCCGTATCTGAATGGGGATTCTTCGACGAAAGCATACCTCCGATCGTCATTGCCGGACCCTGCAGCGCAGAGTCGGAACTTCAGGTGATGATGACCGCAAAGGGCCTTCATGAATTCGGGATACACGTCTTCCGTGCAGGAATATGGAAACCCCGCACCCATCCGGGTTCCTTCGAGGGCGCAGGTGTGCCCGGCCTCAAATGGCTGCAGAAAGTCAAGAAGGAATTTGGGATGAAGGTCTGTACCGAAGTCGCCAACGAAAAACATGTTTACGAGTGCATGAAGTACGGAATAGACATGGTGTGGATCGGAGCGAGGACGACAGCCAATCCCTTCATGGTACAGGAAATCGCAGATGCTCTCCATGACACTGACATCCCGGTGCTTGTCAAGAACCCAGTCAATCCGGACCTCGATCTCTGGGTCGGTGCCCTGGAGAGGCTCAACAGGGCTGGTGTCAAGAAGCTCGGTGTCATACACCGTGGCTTCTCAACCACTCAGAAAATACCTTACCGCAATCTCCCCGGCTGGCAGATCGCAGTCGAATTGCGGACTCGTTATCCCCAGATCCCTTTCTTTGCCGATCCAAGTCACATGGGCGGCTCGCGCCAGTACTTGAAAGAGCTCTCGCAGAGAGCCATGGACCTTGGCCTTGACGGCCTCATGGTCGAATCCCACTGCGACCCTTCATGTGCTCTGAGCGATGCTTCACAGCAACTTGTCCCCCAGGACCTCAAGACCCTGCTGGAAAGTCTGACAGTGAGGCAGAAACGTACCAATGACAAGGAGTACAACGAAAACATCGAGCAGCTCCGCGCAAGGATTGACGTGATCGACGAGAATCTTCTTATCTCACTTGGTTCCAGGATGGAAGTGTCCAGGAAGATGGGTGAGTTCAAGAAGGCTCACAACATTGCCATTGTGCAGGCAGAACGGTGGGAAGAACTCCTTGGTGACATGATTGCCAAGGGCAAGACTTACGGACTTTCTGAAAAATTCATCATGGATGTCTTCAATGCCATCCATGAAGCCTCAGTAGCAGAACAAAACCGCATACTCGAAGAATAGAAGACACTCACACATCATATATCTATGGTCTTTGACAATATTGCAAGACCTTGTATTTGATTTTTATTGAGTTGTCGTATAAAGCTGTTAGTTTTATTCTCTGGTTTTGTACAAAAAAGGAGGAAGCTCGCTTGAGCTTCCTCCAGATTGTGCGTATCTTTTGTCCAAAGACTACTCGTTGTCTGCGACGTCCCACCAGACTCTGTCCCAACGCTCATCTCTGCCACCGCAGTAGCTTTCGATTGCCTTCTTGTACTCTTCCGGGTTACGGTCGATGTCAGTGGACTCGAAGGTGTGGCGATAAGGGAGGACGGTGTGACCACCATTGTTCTCTGTCTGGTACTCAGTGAGTTTCATGGCAGGGACGTTGGTCCTTCTCCAGTCTGACCAGGCCTCGATGGAGTCAGTCAGGAAGCCGGCCATCCACCTCTGCATGCGTACCTCATAGAGGGCCTGTGCAGTGTCGGACGGGAGCGGGTGTGCGGCGATGTACTCGTCAACACCTTCGGCGCCTTCGAACTCGAAGGAAGCGCGGATACCCTGCTCGTAGAGAGAGCTTGCATCTACGGAGATGATTCCAAGCAGGGCAGCCTCAGCTGCGTTGAAGAGGCTTCTTGCAGCAGTAAAGAGGCCATAAGTAGCAGTCTGTGCGCAGTACTTCTGGCTGATCGAGCAAGACTTGTCTGCCCACTCGTGGACCATGTCATTGGTCCTCTGGCCGTACTCGATTCCGTAGTAAGCCTCGTAGTCGGTCGGATCACCTTCCCTCTTTCCGAGGTAGGCGTCGTCACCGATGGTGAAGCGGATGAACATACGGGGATCCTTGTACTCCTTCATGGCGTCGACTATGTACTTGTTGGGGCCCCACTGGAGGTCTCTCTGTCCATAGTTGAGGTTACCGATGTAGTACAGGTAGGCATAGGTGGCGGTGTTGTCATGCTTGTAGTGATAACCGTCAGCAGCAGCCGTCATGCCACCCTGGTTGTAGGCAGTCGTGAAACGGGTCTTGGCAGTCGAAGCGTCGACATCCGAGATCCTGAGGGCCATGTCCATGCGCAGGGAAGCGTTGAACTTCTTCCAGCGGGAGATGTTACCGCCG